>Ga0209542_10000080_pt1 | contig 243274 bp, 278 predicted proteins | sample RifCSPhighO2_01_FD_184028 | JGI IMG/M metagenome (GOLD analysis project Ga0209542, IMG submission 184028) | Soil microbial communities from Rifle, Colorado - Rifle CSP2_plank highO2_0.1 (SPAdes) (version 2) | ecosystem: Environmental > Terrestrial > Deep subsurface > Rock core/Sediment ...
GAAATAAGTCCGGCCAAAGGTTTATATCTAAGGCTTGCCAATATCTTATTTGCCATTTCGTCGGTATCCCAAAAGTCCACCTTCAATGCTCCTTTAAGTACCTCGGATACCCCCGATTGCTTGGAAATAATAACCACCTTGCCAAGTGACGCCGCCTCAAGCGCTGTTATCCCAAAGGGCTCCGACACCGAGGGCATTACATACACATCGCAAATATCTATGACTTTATTTCTCTGCTCCCCTCTTAAAAACCCTGCAAAAATAACATTTTTTGCTATGCCAAACCTGGCCGAGTCCATTATCATCTTCTCGTACATATCACCATTACCTACGACCACAAAAACAAATTTTGAATCCGCCTCCAAAACTTTTTTAGCCGCCAATAAAAAATATTCAGGGCCTTTCTGAAGCGTAATACGCCCAAGAAAAAGGACAATCTTGTAGCCGATTTCTTTCAGCTTTTCAAGCCCAAGTGAAACTTCGCCTTTAGGTTTAACACTTTCCCTGTCAACGGCATTATAAACCACGTCAATCTTGCCCGGGTCTACTCCATACTCTCTGACAACTATTCCCTTCATATATTTGCTATTTGCGATCACGCGGTCTGCTTCAAGAAGTCCCATTCTTTCAAATTCCCAAACTTGTTTGTTAGCGCCGTTGCCCCCGGTTCTGTCATATTCCGACGAGTGGATATGGGCAATAAACGGTTTGCCACTTACTCTTTTGGCGGCTATTCCGGCCGGGTATGTAAACCAATCATGCGAATGAATAACGTCATGAGGATACTTTGTTGCAATTAGGATCGCTTTTTGAGCGTACATTACTGCCGCGTCAGTCATCGAAACAGGTTTACGACCTTTAGTATCGCTTTCACAACAAATGGTATAAGCTTCCCCCACCTCCGGCAAATCTGCAAATATTACATTCATAAAATCCAAATTAATGTCTTGGCGTTTTGGGAGCACAAAAGTTATTCCTACCCCTTTGGCTACCAATGCTTTGGTTAAACGATAACACGCCTCGCCCAACCCTCCACTGTTGAAGGGCGGCAATTCCCAACCGAACATTAAAACTCTCATGTAATAGAAGCCCTCCTGTTTTGGGGCTTAAATTCAGTATCTACCTAGCCAGAAGACTCGTCAATACGATCTCAGTGAATGTTAGTTTTTGAACTTGAACAAAATCTGAATTTGGAGTATCTTCGAGAAAGTTAATGAAAAACTCGATAAAAGTTAATGATCTTGACAAATTAAAAGCCTTGGTGCAAAAAGCCGCGGACTACGGCAAAAGCCTTTCAGACACTTTTTATGTAGATACTAGAATCGAGGCCGGTGAAGGAATTGGTGCTTACTCGGAAGACGGAAACCCAAAGGCCGCCTCCAAAGATTGGGATTTATCACTTGGAGTCAGGGTAATCGCCGGAAAAAAAATGTTTGCCTCCGGCTTTTTCGGCAGACAACTTGGTATTCATGATTTTTTACACTTCGAAAGAACACTCAAAGAAGCAATAGAGATTGCCCACCTGAGAGCCGTCGAAAACTCCAAACACAAGCAAAAATTTTCGGAGTTTATTATTTCTACGAAACTTGCACCGATAAAAATCACGAGAACTAAAATTACCGCCGAGTTTGCAATTGATCCAAGAAACGTCAAACCGAAAGAGATCACAGATTGCGTCTGCGGTGCTGCAAACGGAGCCAAAAAATCGCACACTAGTATAAAAAGAGTCGAGGTAGCGGCAGGTACAGGGATATCGAGACAGCTATTTGCGTCAAGCGAAGGTACTTTAATTGATCAAAGCAGTTGTTCAACGGGTGGAACAGTCTTTGTAGTAGCTCAAGAAAGCGGAAAAACCCCTGCTGATCTCTATCATCACACCGGTAACCAGTTGGGTTATGAAGCAATACTTAACGGAAAAAATACTCACGAAATGACGTTAGCCGAGTTTGCCAAAGAAATTGCCCATGAAACAGTACTTCTGTCAAAAGCAAGACCTGCACCGGAAACAAAAAGGGAAGTTGTTGTTGTCTTGGACCCGGATCTTGTCGCGCTTTTTGCCCATGAAATAATAGGTCATCCAAGTGAACTTGACCGCGCCATGAAAATGGAGACAGGGTACGCAGGAAGAAGTTGGTTTATGCAAGACTTTGAAAATAACATGGTTGGCAAAAAAGTCGGCTCAGCTATCTTAACCGCATTTTCGGATCCTACACTAAAAGGCGGATACGGCCACTATCTTTATGACGACGAGGGCACACCAGCCAGGCGCGTCTACCATATCAAAAATGGTATTTATAATGACTTTATGAATAGCCGTGAAACCGCTGCTATTTACGGAAACGAACCGAACGGTCACTACAAAGCCAACGACGCGTCGGTTGTGCCGCTTATTCGCATGTCGACTTCTGCAATCGCGGCGGGAAAGAGTAATCCCAAGAAAATCATTTCCGAGGTTGAGGACGGCTTTTACTGTGTCGGCCATCGCATACCCTCGATTTCGGAGTCAAGAGAAAACTTTCAGATAGCTCCTAGGTTAATTTATGAAATCAAGAATGGCAGGATCGGCGAAGTTTACCGTGACGGAAGACTAACCGCAGACTCTAAAGATTTCTTTATGTCGATTGATGCACTAGGTACCGATTTCAAGATATTTGCCATTCCAAATTGCGGCAAGGGCCAGCCAATGCAAAGCAAACAAGTCGGCAACGGCGGGCCGACGGCAAGGGCAAGGGCAAAAATAGTTCATGGTTAGTATGAAATCATTAAAAGATTTACAAAAAACAGTAAACCAAGGACTTGCCTTAATTAAACAGGATGAAGATTTAATCGAGGGAGTAGTTTACGCGTCGAGCAATCACAGAACAGTCGGGCGAATTTGTTACACAAGACACATTCCGAGTAATGGCCTGCAGGAACCCAAGTCCGACGAAGATTTCGGAGTTTCAGTCGAGATATGGTTTGAAAAAAGCGGCAAAAAACTTCTCGGCTTTGGCCAAGAACCAAACGATTTATCGGCAAATGCAATAAAACGTGCGTTTGAAAAGGCCAAAAGGGATGCTGTTGAGGATCCGGACTTTACTGGCTTTTCAAAAAAGGAGGAGTTTCTTAAAAAATACCAAGTCAAGCAAGGTTACCATGACAGAAAATTAATGAGTATGGATTACAAAAAAGAAGCAAGGTTACTCGCCGAGATGTCTTGGAATACCATCCGGGGGGCAATCGACGCACTGGCCGCCATGAACCATGAACCATCGACCATGAGTTTTATATTGAGTGGTGATAATTTCCTAATCCGCGAGAGAATGTGTGTGGGATCTACAAACGGGATTTTCGACACAGACGAAACTACCGTCGTTTTGTCTTTCCTGACTGCTATGATTGAGGATAAAAACGCCAAAGGCTCGGCTTGGAAGGCAAGCGCGAAACTTAATGCTAAAGATCCATACAATGTCGGAAAAGAAACGACGAAGGCCGCAATCAAACAAATCGGAGGAACCAGAGTCAAAACGGGTAAATACACAGTAATTTTTGGCCCTCAAGCAGTTACTGAACTTTTTGGTTTGCTGCTTAATCACTTAAATCTCTCTATGATTGATTTTGGTGCCAGCATTTATCTCGGAAAATACGGACAATTGATTGCCTCTCCACTTCTAAATCTTTATGATGACGCAACTCTCAAAGGCGGAGCAGGAACTAAAAGAATTACTTGTGAAGGCAAACCGACCGAAAGAACAGACTTAATTAAAAACGGTAAGTTAGTCGGGTATCTCTCAGACACAAAAATAAGAAATAAGATGTTAGCGAAGAAGGATGAGTCGAGAACAAAGATCGGAGCGGATCCGAATAAAATTCCCGACGCGATTGCTCCAAAAAACGGCTATAGATTCTCTCGAGGCGGGGGCAGAATTGCATCAAGCGGCGTTGGTATAAGCGCTACAAATTTGGTAATCGACTCTTCAAAACCAATACTTAATAACCAACTACTAAAAACCGTTGGAAACGGGCTCTATATAGGACGCCTATGGTATACCTACCCAGTTGGAGGTTATTCATCTGGCATCATTTCCGGAACTGCAATTGCAGACAATTTTGTAATTAAGGACGGTAAATTCGATAGGTCTATTTTACCCAACACTCTAAGACTTGAAGACAATATCGGCGAAATGATGAAAAATATTATCGCTATCGGCCGTGACCGCGTGCAGACAATTCTCTGGGCTTCGGACGAAATTACTCATGCTCCACTCGTTGCCATCAAAAATGTCAATCTGAAAGAAATTTCAAAAGTCAAACTTTAAAACTTATCACTTTCTTTTTCTCCTTAAAATCAATTCTCTTAAACAAACTGAAAAATCCATTTCTGCCAAGTAATGGGACTTCCTGATCATAAGAAAAATCGATCTCTACATCAAAAGTACACTTCTCAATATAAAGCGTAACCTTATGTGTAAAAGATATTATCTTGACTCTTCCGATACCCATTATCTCCAATTTCACACCTTTTCGAATATTCAAACCGGTAATTTCACCAATTGACGCAGGAAACAAATTCCTGTCAGATCCCGAATCGACCAGTGCTTGAAATGCAAAACTAACTTTTTTCCCAAAACCTATTTTAATCGGGACGGTCGGACGAAAAACCTCCTTTATCTTATAATCCTTTGGGTCTCTAAAGGGAAATGGAAAATAAGTAAAGCTAAACGATCTTGACATTAGGGTGAATAAGCAATGTTGAAAGGTAAAACTTTCGTAACAATAAAGTCCCCAGATCTAGACTTACGAAGCTTCCTATCAAGTTCTTTAATACTATTTGCGTAAGCAACAACCTTTTTTCCCTTACTTAATGCAACCCATTTATTCTCATATTTGAGTAGGGGGTTTCTTATTGTTGTTTTCATCAAATTAATTATATCATAGACGAAATCACCCACGCACCCTGGGTTGCGATAAAAAACGTTAATTTGAAAGAAATATCGAAAGTTTAATCCTCCAATCCCAAATCCCCAGTCTCCTGTCTTGGTCCAGCTTTCGACTGATCTTTGAGACCTAGATCCATTTGTGGTTCATCACCACCCATATCCGTATCAGAAGCATCTAAACCAAGATCATCGGAATCACCCATATCAGTTTCCCCTGCGTCTCCCACTTCAACTTCGTCAAGAGCTACCTTAGATTTCCTTCTTACACCCTCTCCAGCAACACCCATGTCGGTATCTACTTCTGGTTCTTCACCCCATTCGCCGCCTTCTGCCATATATTTAAATAATATCTTACAAAAACATATAAGACAATATTGTTCCCAAATTATTAACAAACTATATTTTAAAAATCTAATCCAGAATCACTTGTTAAATAATGTCTCTAAGTAGATAATAAACTATGTCCATTTCAAACATTAACCAGGTGTCAACAAAAAATGTAATTATTGGCGTTTTTATCTCATTAATCATTATTATAATTGGAGTTAAGGCGTTCATTTTCTTTAAACCGACTCTCCACAATTATGATAACCGGCCATGCAAAATTGGTTCATACCACTGGGGTTGGAATTATGAGGGAAGAATATGCTTATGTTTTGGAAAACTAATTGCTGGTCCCATTCTCTTAGACGCCCCAGGAACTAGTGCCTGCAACGGGATTGGTTTATCATTCGAAAATCCGAAAAACTTATTTACAAAATCATCAGGCTCTATATACTAATAATGTCTACCTGAAATGAGAAAAGTCACAATTCTACTTTCCTTTCTTTTAATTACTTTGATCTTTCCTCTGTCTATCTCCGCGAAAATAATCAGAAACGAACTTGCAATAGTAGCCTCCAATGAAGTAATTGATGATGACCTGTTTATTGGCGGCGAAACGGTTCTGGTAGAAGGAACGGTTAATGGTGATTTATACGTTGCTGGAGGAAATATTATCGTAAAAGGTAAAATAAATGGTGACGTTTTGGCCGCAGGTGGAATGATAGACATTTCGGGTACTGTTCGCGGCGATATCAGGGCAGCCGGAGGAAATATTATTATCAAAGGTTCACAAATAGGTGGTGGTTTATCACTGGTTGGGGGAAATATTTCAATTGACAACGAGTCCTCTATCGGCGGAGGTTTGGTTCTGGGTTCCGGAAATGCAAATATTGACGCAAGTGTGGGAAGGGGACTTACAGGTGGAGTTGGTAACTTACTCCTTAACTCCAGTGTAGGTAAAGACGTCAATATAGGGGCGGGCACTATTGCACTTGGACCATCAGCCAAAGTCGAGGGAGATTTTAACTATACTTCCGATGAAGAGCTCCGAGCCGATCAAAATGCAAGAATCGAAGGTAAAATCACAAGGACAGACCCCGATACGCTTGTTGACCAAGAAAAAGTCAGCCAACAGGGTAAAAGCATTGCAAAAGCTTTTGGAGAAGGTATTCGATGGTGGTCGTTTCTTTCGTCTCTTGTGACAGGGATGGTATTTTTACTTCTTTTCAAAAAACAGGCGTTACTGCTTAGTAAAAGCATAAATGACTATTTTTTGAAAAATCTCGGTTGGGGACTTATGACAATGGTCATGACTCCGATTTTATTTATTATTTTATTTTTTAGCGTCTTAGGAATCCCTCTTGCCGTAATACTCGCTGTTCTTTTTGCAATCGAAATTTACTTAACAAGAATCGTTGTGGCAGTTTTTGTAGGCAACAAACTTGTTGAGCTGGCTGGGAAAAAGGATGTCAATATCTACATTGCTCTAATCCTCGGACTTGTAGTACTTTTTGTTTTATCCAGAATTCCCGTCATTTCTTTTATCACAACACTTACAGTTACCCTTGTAGGTTTGGGGGCAATATTTAACTTCAAACGGGATTTCCTCACAAAAAACAGAAAGTAATTCCCCTTCCATATTCCTTAATGTATAATTGGTCTGAATTTTTGTGCTTGAAAAAATCAAAGGCATTTTAAAGGTCAAGAAGTTCTGGGCACTAGCTGTGGTAGTTCTAATTGCAGTATTTTTTATTGGTCGCCGAGATGGTAATGATTTTGAAAGTGTTGAAGTCAAAAGAGGGCTAGTTAGAGAAGAACTTATTTTATCTGGAACAATTAATGCGGACGAGTATGCAAAACTTAACTTCCTATCCTCGGGTGAATTAGCCAGTGTTGAGGTAATTGAAGGAGAGGATGTCAAAAAGGGACAGATTTTAGCTAAACTTGATACCACGATTTTGTATCAAACATATCTTCAGGCAGAGTCGGATCTCAACTATTACCAGGCGGTTTTAGATAGAGTTTATGACGAAGTTAAAGGACATAATAAAGACGAATCTTTCTCCCAGAGAGAAACACGGGTAGCGGCAGAGAATAATAAAAATAAGGCATACCGAGCTTATGTCATCGCGCAAAAAAATTTAAGTAACTCTACTCTCCGCTCCCCTTTTGATGGAGTTATAACTAACATAACCCACCCATTTGCCGGGATTAATACATCATTAGCTGAATCTCAAATCGAGGTAGTGAACCCTAAGACCATATATTTTGAAGTGAGTGCCGATCAGTCGGAGGTAACCGAAATTACAAATGGACAAAAGGTTATTGTTGTACTTGACTCGTTTTCTAATGAAGAACACGAGGGTCAAGTCGAGTATTTAAGTTTAACACCAAAGGAAGGTGAAGTGGGTGCAGTTTATGAAGCCAAAGTTAAATTTTCCGACATTAACCTAGACGCAAACAAATTTAGAATAGGTATGACAGGTGACGCAAAATTTATTTTAAGTGAAAAAGATAACATGCTTTTTATACCACCTCATTTCGTAAATTCTGATACAAATGGAAAATATCTAAATTTAGGGAAACCTAATAACAAGGTTTATATTGAGACAGGTCTTGAGAGCGAAGACAGAGTTGAAATAAAAAGCGATAAGATCAAAGAGGGCGATTTTGTGTATGATTAAGCTTCAAAATGTTAATAAATCATATTTTCTTGGAGACGAGGAAGTAAAAGCTGTAAGGGATATAAACCTATCCATAAAGGAAAAAGAGTTTATAGGAATACTGGGGTCATCCGGATCCGGAAAGTCCACCCTAATGCATATTATTGGTCTTCTTGAACAACCAACTTCGGGCAAGGTTATATTGGAAGGAAAGGATGTGTCTAAGCTTGCGGACGTTGAGCTTTCAAAAATCAGAAACAGTACTGTCGGATTTGTTTTTCAGTCGTTTAACCTAATAAACCGTTTTACTGTCCTTGAAAATGTTCTTCTTCCAACAAAATATTCTAAAGAGCCACTTCTCCTTGATCCGGTTACAAAAGCGGAAGATCTTCTAAAAAGGTTTGGGATTTATGATAGGAGAAATTTTTTTCCTAATAAAATTTCAGGTGGCCAGCAGCAACGCGTAGCCATAACTCGGGCTCTTATTATGAACCCCAAGATAATTTTGGCCGACGAGCCAACTGGAAACCTGGACAGCAAGACGGGGGATGAAATTATAGACATTTTGAAAAGTTTAAACAATGATTTTGGAGTAACTGTCATTATTGTTACTCATGAACACGGCATAGCAGCAAAGACCAAAAGACAAATTTATATAAAAGACGGGCAAGTTGTAGAAAAGTACCTCTAATGAAAATTCGAAACGGCTATTTGCATCTTATTAAAACAGCTTTGGAAGATTTCAAGAGAAACAAGGTTCGAACGGCTCTGACTTCCCTTGGCATTATGATCGGAGTCTTATCTGTCGTTCTTTTGATTGCACTGGGCTTGGGGCTTAAAAATTATATTGAAGGGCAATTTGAAAGCATGGGCGCAAACCTTATTTTAATACTCCCCGGTGGAGGGTTTACCGGCGAGGGAGGAGGTGGTTTTGGTGGAGCGGCAATCGTGGGGGGAGTAAGTTTTGACGAAAAAGACGTAAACTCCCTAAAACGAATATCAGAAATTGATTATGTAGTACCCGTTTTTATGAAAGCAACGACTATAGAGGGAGCCAGAGAAAAGAAATTTGGTTACATTATGGGAATAAACGACGACGGCTTTAAATTAATGAATATAGAACCTGAGTTTGGTGAGCTTTTCACCAAGTCAGATATCCAAGCAAGTTCTAAAGTGGGAGTTTTGGGAAATGTTATTGCCACTAATCTCTTTAGTACAACAAGTAATGCAGTTGGTAAAACAGTCCGTTTTGAGAACCAGAGGTTCAAGGTTATTGGTGTCGCCAAGAAAAAAGGTGATCAGGAGATGGATGGTGCTATCTTCATTCCATATAAAACGACTTACGGGGGCTTAAATCCTGATAAAACCTTCTGGTCAATTTATCTGGGGGTGAAATCCGACGATATGGTAAGTATTGCTAAAACAAAAGCTGAAAATGCACTTTTGGATAGATATGATGAGGACGACTTTGCGGTGACCGAGCAGGCAGAACTCCTAAATACCATAAACCAAATATTTTCAATAATTAATTCTGTACTCATTGCAATCGGTTCAATTTCGCTTCTTGTTGGAGGAATAGGAATTATGAACATAATGTTTGCAACAGTAACCGAGCGAACTAAAGAAGTAGGAATAAGGCGTGCGGTAGGAGCAACTCAAAATGACATCTTGAAACAATTTTTGACCGAATCCGTTCTTCTGTCTCTTTTTGGCGGAGCCTTAGGTTTAATCCTCGCGATCCTAATAATTCTGATTGTAAGGATTTTCTTCCCTGTATCTTTAAATCTCTTGGCTGTGCTAATTTCTTTGGTCGTCTCTTCGGCAATCGGAATATTTTTCGGTGTATTCCCTGCCCGCCGCGCCGCAAAACTTCCACCAATTGAGGCTATTCGTTATGAGTAGCCGAAATCCTTAAGCATCGCCGAAGGGTTGAGGCAATAAGGTATGAATAAATAAACTTGTTGTATAATTAATTTATGGACTATTACGGAATAGGAATAATGAGTTTAGTGTTTCCTTTTTTAATTCTTTTCGGAATACTTGCTTTCTTTGCACGAGATAAAAAAAGAGGATACACGCTTAACGATTATTTGTTTTACATTCTTTCCTTCTTTTCTCTTGCAATTCTTTATATATCCTTGTCTGATTTGCTGCGAATTTTACTACAAATCGCAATTAAAGATCCTCAAAGATTAAATGGATACTACAGTATTAAATCAGAAATTCCCATCAGGCTCTCAGCACTTATAGTGAGCATTCCCCTATACATATTTTCTTGGAAACAAGCGGTAAAAGATACATCAGAACGTTTAAATGAACTTAAAAAAACCTACGTAACTTGGATAATACTATTATCCGTGTTAACACTCATCCCGTCAGTAATTTTTGTCCTAGGAGGTTTTATTGGTTTGGGCATTGGTGTCTCAGGAGCAAATTTAACAGATATAATTTTATCTCTACCTTCGATCCTGGTAGCAACGGCTGTATTGGCCGTACATTTTCGTTTCAGGAAAAAGCTTCTTGCTAAGTAGTTATTTAAACAATTTAGGGTTAACGCGGATGATTTTGTCATCGCCAGCGCTCGGTGTGCCGCGGCCGTCGCGGTTATTGGTCAAAACATAAAAATACCCATCCGGACCTACTACAACTGTTCGAAGCCGTCCATATTCACTTCTGAAATTTGCTTTAAGATTGACTAAGTTATTTTCCTGAATGACAGCTTCATATAAACTTTCACCTCGAAGGCCGGCCCAAAATAGTCTACCTTCATAAAATACCATGCCGGAGGGAGCCCATGTATCGCTCGCTCCCGAATTAATTACTGGAGTAAACATCCCCTCCCTCGTTTGATCACCCTGAATCACGGGCCAACCGTAATTAGCGCCTTTGACTACTAAATTAATTTCATCCAGACCGGATTGCACACCGCTTCGGCCATGTTCTGTAGCCCACAAACGGTTTTCACTGTCCCAGGCAATCCCCTGCACATTCCTGTGCCCATACGAATAAATTGCATTCCCAAAAGGATTATCGGCCGGGATTGATCCGTCATCCTTCACTCTCAAAATTTTCCCTGCAAGAGAGGCAGTATCCTGTGATAAGTTACTATTTTGAGAATCCCCGGTAGTTACATAAAGAAAACCATCTGGACCAAACTTAAGTCTTCCGCCGTCATGGTTTGCCGCACCGGGAATTTCTTCCAAAATTGTTCTTTTATCAACTAAAGTATCGCCGATCAATTTATATCTTTCTACCCTATTTGATACCTTACCCGAAACACTACTTGTAAAATATAAATAAATAAAATTATTATTTTGAAAGTCAGGATGAAGAGCCATCCCCAAAAGTCCTCCTTCGCCAAAGTGGTAAACTCCCTGAACTTTTACAGTCTTTTTATCTTTACCAATTATGAGTAAGTCCCCCGGGCGCTCAGTTATAAGCATTCTACCGTCGGGAAGAAATACTAACTCCCATGGGATATCTAAATTTTCTACAACAGTCTCTATATCCAGTCTGTTTGGCATTTCTTTATCAACCTCTTTTTGATCTGTTTCCTCAATCTGCTTTGTTATCACCCCGGTTTCGACTAAAGAACTTGTCGGAGCATAAAAAACTCGAAGAATTCTTTCTCTAAATAAATAGCCAACCAGAACGATAATCAAAGCAGTCACAAAAATAGCTGGTTTTTTATTCATATAGAAATTTTTATTTTTGTTCCAAATGTACTAGAAACTTTACTCAGATATTTTATTGTAGGATCAAGTTTAGAGTTTTCAAGCTTTGAAATTACTGATTGGCCGCTACCGCACTTCAAAGCCAAATCCTGCTGCGTCATTTTTGCTTTCTTTCTAGCTGACTTTACCTGAAGCGCAATCTGCCTGAGCGTTTCCTCCATCCTCTCCCCCACTCTATGACATATAGATCATAAAGTCAATAAGTCTACATTGACATAATGTACATAATTATGTAAAGTACAATCATGACTAAAACATTACCAATTACCAAAGCCAGAGAAAATCTGACTACCCTTGTCAATCGAGCAGGCAGATTGCTTGAAGAATACGTCATAACGGTTAATGGCTCCCCCACTGCCGTTCTTATGTCCGCATCTGAATTTGAATCATGGAAAGAAACCGTGAATATTCTATCCGACCGGGGTCTTATGAAAGCCATAAAAAGAGGTGAAGAAGATGTCAAAAAAGGCAAAATTGTTACTTTTGATCAACTGAAAAAAGAATTAAGGCTTCATGTGTGAACTTTTAGTCGCCTCAAGCGCCAAAAGAAGCATTAAAAAAATATCTAAAAATCACAGGAAAGCAATCGTTTCGGCCTTGCAGGAAATCAAAGAGGATCCATTTATTGGCAAACCCTTGACAAGGGAGCCAACAGGAAAGTTTAGTTACAAAGTCGGAGTCTACAGAATAATATACAAAGTAAACACCAAAGACAAAACTGTCTTTGTACTCTCCGCTGGCCACAGGTCAACAGTTTACAATTAACTCCCAATAGACCTATAGATCATAAGGTCAAAGTCTAGGATAGGAAAGGAGATTAAATTTACTTACTACCTAAAGCTTCATTGAGGTTATCTTCGACTTGCTTCCAGTTTACTACGTTCCACCAAGCCTGAATATAGTCTGCGCGGCGGTTTTGATATTTTAGGTAATATGCGTGCTCCCAGACGTCAATTCCAAGAATCGGAATGTTGCCGTGCATCAGGGGGCTATTCTGAAACGAGTGGCGTTTGAGAGCTAGCGTCCCGTCCGGTTTTTTGATAAGAAAAGCCCAACCGCTGCCAAAAACGGCTATAGCCTTGTTTGTGAATTCCTCCTTAAACTTCTCCACGCTCGCGAATGTAAAATTTAGGGCATCAAGTAACTTGCCTGAGGGTTCGTCTCCAGAATCAGGGGAACCCATAATCTTCCAAAAAAAGCTGTGGTTGGCATGTCCACCAGCGTTGTTTTGGATTCTTTCACGCAACATTTCTGGAAATTCGTTTATACTCTCTAGCATTTTTTCCAAATTTAAATCTAATAACGGCTTATATTTTATTGAAAGTTTTTCCTCTAATCCCACAGCCAAAAGAATCAGTGCTTTATTCAAATTGTCCACGTAGGCGGCATTGTGCTTGTCGTGATGAATCCGCATCGTTTCCTCATCTATATAAGGCTCGAGTGCGCTATAATCATAGGGAAGGTTGGGAAGTGTAAACATACTAACATATTAGCATTATGTCAAACTTTATTGTACCGCCAAAAATTTCTCCAGGAGACACTGTGGGCCTAATCGCGCCCTCTGACGCGATAGATAAAAATGATCTAGGGGGTGGGGTTGCAACACTTGAAAGCTGGGGCTTAAAAGTTAAACTTGGAAAACACTTACTTTCTAAAGTCGGAGACTTTAGCGCAGGTACTCCCCAAGAACGACAGGAAGATCTCATTAATATGATTGAGGACAACAATGTGAGAATAATTTGGGCAGCGTCAGGGGGCTATGCCGCTACAGAAATATTACACGCTTTCACTAAAGAGGTCGTCGTGAAACTAAGAAACTTCCCAAAATGGTTCATTGGCTACAGTGACGTATGTGTAATATTAAACGCCCTGGCTTCTTTTAAATTGGCTTCTATCCATGGGCCAAACTTATCGGGCTTACATGAATGGGATAAAGAGTCCCAAGACCTACTTAAGGAAATGCTTTTCAATGGTCAATCAATTGTTATAGATGAAAAACACCAGTGGAAGCCAATTACACAAGGCACGGCGGTCGGCATTTTGCTTATATCCAATCTTGACAGCTTAATAATAACTCTTGGCACCAGGTTTGATCCTTTAATGTTTGGGAGTGGAGATGTGATCCTTGGAATTGAAGAGTGGTTTATAGAAAAAAGCACACTTCAGCGACAAATTGATATGATTGTAAACCACAAAAGAGCTAAAAGGATTAAAGGAATGATTCTTGGAAGATTTATTGCAATTGAGGAAGAGTCGTATCCGGACTGGGGTAAAAAAGTGACAATAGAAGAACTGATCAAGTCTCGCTTAGTTCATTTAGGGGAAATTCCCTTGGCACAGCTAAACGACTTCGGGCATTACTACGAAATCGATGATCCCGAATCGGTAATCATCAAACTGAAAGAGGGAATTGAGGATAATAAGTTTTTAAGCATTCCAAATGGGGTAAAAGGCAAATTATCAGCTGGAGAAAAATGCTCGCTAAATATATACTTTTAAAAATATGGCAGATGTCAACGGTGGACTAAACGAAGAGAAACCCCCAGGTAATAACAGTACTAAGACAGGGTATTCCTTGCCAAAAAAGGTGGGTATCATATATAGCGACGTCAGGCGTGAGTATTTTCCAACAGAAAGTCAGTACCTAACCGAAAAAGACGCCAAAGATGACGCAATCATCATATCTAACTATCTCAAGAAAATTAATGTCGAACCACTCCTTTATCCCGGAAATCCAGAACTTCCAGAGAAACTACATCACGACAAACCCGATGTTGTTTTAAATCTTGTCGGTTCCATCAAAGGAAACGAATACTTGTCATCAACAATTCCGGGTGTTTTGGAACTTCTGGAAATACCTTATACCGGGGCCGGAATTTTGGGCGAGTCTCTCGTATACAACAAGTTTCTGATCAAAAAACTCCTCGAGCAAAATGGAGTTCCTGTACCTCACTATCAACTATTAAATATTTACAACGATCCCATAGATCCAACGCTAAGATTTCCTTTGATATCTAAGTTAAATGAGATCCACGGAGCCGTAGAAATAACCCGTGAAGCTGTTTCAGAAACAGAGCGAGATCTCCGAGATCGCGCCAAATTCTTGATAGAAACTTATAAACAACCAGTATTGGTGGAGGAGTTTATAGTAGGTAGAGAAGTTACTGCAATTTTACTCGAGGGTCTAAACAAGAAGGTATACTTAGCCGAGAAAGTATTTACTAAAGGAGACGAAAAATACATTTTTGCGACATTCGAGGATCAATGGTTAACCGACACTTATGACTCATTTCACTATCAAAAATATCAAGACCCGCTTTTAAGGGAATATGTCAAAAAGGCTTTTGATATTACTAAAATGTCTGATTATGGAAAATTTGATATCAGAATTGACTCTTCTGGCCGGTATTTTTTTATAGACAGCAATAGTAACCCTGCTTTTGCGCCGAAAGAGACTGCATGTGCGCTTGGAGTGATACTGGATCTTTACGGTATTTCATTTACTGAAATATTAAAAAGATTACTTCTTAATACCATGAGAGATGCAACAGGTAAGGAACTGCTACCTCTACCAGAAAGTGTAAATCCAACTCGATGAACAAAAAAATTGCATTTCTTTATAACGTTCGCCACATATACCCTGACCCCAACGATCCTATATCCCAATTAGAGGCAGATTTTGATGATCAGGAAACGATTGATTTAATGATCAGGTATTTTAAAAAAGCAGGATTTGAAGTTTTGCCGATTGAGGCAAATGAAAAGGCATATATTAACCTTTACAAAAAAAGGGGCAAAATCGAACTAGTTTTTAATTATTCACTCGGATTAAACGGAAAAGACAGATACGCACACATTCCGGCTTTCTGTGAAATGTTAAAAATACCCTACACCGGATCTTCTCCTCTAACCAATGCTCTAGCGATGAACAAAGCAATGGCAAAATCCATACTTTTGGCTAATAATATCCCCACTCTTCCTTATCAGCTTTTTAAAGATGATTATGTAGTATTAAGTGAAAAACTAAATTTTCCTTTGATTGTAAAACCAATCGGGCAAGGCTCCTCGGCAGGAATAACTAACGAGAGTGTAGTAAACGACACAGATCATTTGAGAAATAGGATTGAGTTCATCATTAATCTATTTAAGGAACCGGCTCTGGTTGAACCGTTTTTGACTGGACGAGAGTTTTCAGTGGCAATGTTAGGAAATCCTCCCATAATATTACCCATAATTGAGTCCGACCATACAAAGCTGCCAAGTAATTATTTACCACTTGATTCGTTAGAGGTTAAATGGTTTTTCGAAGAGGAATCATCAGATAATAATGTAATATGCCCTGCCAAAATTGAAAAAGATTTAGAGGACAAAATATCTGTAATTTGTCGAGAAGTTTGGGAAGCCTTGAATATACATGACCTTTGTAGAATTGACTTGCGTTGCGATAATAGCGGAAATCCTTATGTTTTAGATATTAATTCACCACCAGGACTTATACCGCCAGAAATTTCTAAAACTTCTTACTTTCCACTTTCGGGCCGAGTGGCTGGAATAGATTATGAAAATCTAATTAGAAGGGTAATAAATGCTGCCTTATCAAGAATTGGGATAAAAAGTGGTGTCAAAAAATCATAAAAAAATATTAACCAAAAGAGCATATTTCATACCCGTTTTAGGAATCTTCTCAGGTATCTTTATTTCTCTTGTTTACCTCAACAACTTTCGTAATTTTAAAACAAATCAGAATTTTAATAGCTTCACCATTCGAAATTTAAGCCAAAAAGAAACTAACGATAATACTGTTACTTTAGTAGCTGTGGGTGATGTAATGCTCGGGAGGAAAGTCAACCAACAATCGATAAGCAAAAATAATTTCAAGTGGGCTTTTGAAAAAACAGCTGATTTTTTGGGAAGCGCTGATATAACCTTAATTAATCTTGAGGGAACTTTAATAGCCAACTGCCCGACAACGCAAACCGGATTTTATTTTTGCGGGGACACACGGCATATTGAAGGCTTAAAATTCGCTGGGGTCGATATCGCAAACCTGGCAAATAACCATGCATACAACTTCGGCGCAAAAGGGATTGAAGAAACGATTAAACTGCTCAAAGATAATAATATATCTCCTTTGGGTGTGAGTGGGACTGTTTACAAAGACATTAATGGAGCGAGGTTTGCATTCCTCGGATATAACGACATTACGTTACACGAGCCAATTATTTCCTGGGCTGACAATAAAAGCATTGAATCGGAAGTGAAACAAGCGGCGCGAAAATCCGACATTTTGGTAGTTACTTTTCATTGGGGAATCGAATATAGCGACAAACCCAGCCTGCGACAGATAGAACTGGCACATTTGGCAATTGATTCCGGAGCAGACCTTATAATCGGACACCATCCCCACTGGATTCAAACAACTGAAAACTACAAAGATAAGTTAATTGTTTATTCGCTTGGTAACTTTATCTTTGACCAAATGTGGTCACAAAAAACTCGCGAGGGATTGATTGGAAAATTTGTCTTTGAAGACCAAAAAATAACTAACTATGAGCTGATACCCATCTTAATTGAAGACTTCGGCCAGCCGAGATTGAGCGAAGATAAGTAAAAGGACCAGTTAGTACTGCTATACAGCTTGTCGTAGCTGAGCTTGCCATTGTATTCTGCGTGCTCTATCCAAAGAATCTCTCGAATCACTTAACACAGCTGATGCTTGCCTAAATCCTTGGGCAGCAATGTTCTCAAGCTGCTCGTCGGTTAATGCGTCTAATTTTTCAGGCTTTTCACCACGCCTAGCCAGTGCTTTTTTAACCTCATCGGCAATAATTCTGGGTCTGCCTTTCCGTACTTCCCTTCCCCAAGCAAGTCCATTATCAACAACCCTACTAATTCCATCAAGGCTATCCACTTCCTTATTTAGTCTCATGCCTCCTCTTGGTTGCATTGGCCGTGCTTCAGCAATACGAAATGTAGTTTCAAGCGCCAGAGCAAAAGACCCCCTTAAAGCTTCAGCTACATCCGCCTGATCTAATTGCTGGCCTGGCTTTCTGGGTATAACTGCTGCCCAGTCTTCTTTTGGGAAAGGTTTATCAGCAATAAACAAACTCAAATCTTCTTGGCGCCGATTAGTAAGTTCCTCTACGACCCTTCTACCAAACCTAGCAGCGTGTTCGAAGTCGGCCCTAAGCCTCTCATTTTCTCTGCGAGACAAATCCAATTCCACCGAAGGGGTAACCCCGGTATCAACAGAAGCCTCTGTAATATCGTCAGCCATAGCTAAATAAATTCCGGTTAATTAAGCGTTAGATAATGCATCTACCTTTCGCCATTTTTTCTGTGCTTTAGTAACTGATTTAAGCTGTCTATCTAAAACATCAGCTTTTCCTGAAACAGCTTCTTGAAAATCCGGACCTAAAACTTTATCAACAAATATCGGACCCCCTGCTTCCTTCAAAAATCCAGCGTTAAAAACGGTAGCAGCATGAGGTAAACTGGCAAGGTTTCTGACTCTTTCAATAACATCTATTGAAGGCCGTAAAAGGTCAAGTCTTTCTTTCAAATCTGACAATCTTCTTTCACATCTAATACTTTGCATACGGGCAAAAGCAGCAATCTCTTCACTCGGCGCAGAAGCTAACTTTTCATATAAAGTAGCCAGTATTGCCTTTGATTGACGAACTGGTCCTTCCCGCCCTAAACCCTCGCTCTGCCGATATTCCTGTGTTTTTCCATTTAAATACCGACGAACACCATCTTCACTATTAAAGTCTGGTATATCTCCCAAAATTCCAATGGCGTCCTCTGTTAAATCGCTATCAACAAGTCTTGCCACTTCAATGCTTTCAACTCCAACCATTCCACTTTCCAGGCCTGTTCGACCTGTGTCTTGACCCCGTCTTTTTTCCAAATCGTCGTCGATCATTTGTTAAACTCTTTCTCTAAAGACTTCAATGCCTTCTCCGTCTCAAAGATATTTATGTAATCAAGTATAGCGTCTCGCTTTTGTTTTACAGCCATCCATGCCAACATATAATAGGCATAGACATCCATTCGTTGCCTTAACTTCAAATCTGAAATTGTAAGTACTACTTTACACGCAATCTCAAATCCGCTATCAAGCATATATAAAATTTTTGACAGGCTGGAAAGCGAATCAACAACAGATTCTGCATGTGTTTCGTTAACCTCCTGGATTCTTTTGCAAAAAAGCTCAAAGAGGTTTAAAAAATTATCCGGGGAATATCTAAGTTCGTCTTTTTTATTCTGTGATAACTTGGTAATGACATCAAAGTCCACAATCAGGTTATATGAGTTTATTCTTCTTTCTTCGCTAACTTCCTCTACTAGCTCAAACCATCTCTTTACTTCAGGATAAAAAACGTTGTCTTTTCGAAATTTTATCAATAAACTCGCTTTAATATTTTCAAAAAAGTGTCTATTAAACATGACTATAAATCTATAATCCGTGCCCCATAAGTTCTATATAATTTTGTTCCCTCGATTTCCATGAACCCATCTGAGTACTGGTGCCCCACAAATACATACTTAGGTTTCTTCATTAAGACATAATTACGGACGCTTTCAGAACCGGAATGAATTTTGTCTGACAAATCATCCAACATACCTTTAGGCCCTGAATGCAAAAGCAAGATATCAACATGAGGGAACGTCTCCGCCCAGAGTTTTGCTTCTTCTTCTGCATACATCAACGGCGAATCCTTATATTCAATGCAGCCCTGGAAACCTCCCCACTTATAACCAGCAAGCTCGTAAACCCTGTTGTGAAGATTAATAATTCCTAAACTTTCCATGTAATTGCCTGAATCGTGATTACCATATACTCCAAAAGCAGGTTTTTTATTTTGAATATCCGCAAGCCCTGCAAAATCAAAAAAGGACAGATCACCAGTTGAAACAAGTACATCACACTGACTATAAAGTTTTATAAAATTGTTAGTTGCTTTGTCGGAATAATGCAAGATTTTCATTTATTTCCTGTTTACAGAGCCAAATTCCATCACTTTATAAATAACTATTCCAACCAAACAGCCAACAATCCCAAACAAAAGCGGAATAATGACGCCAACCGCAAAAACGGATCCATCTATGGGCGGATCGGGGTAAACCGGTAACCTTAATTGCTGTCTTGTGAAAATATTGTACAAGAGTTCCAAAATTGCGACCTTTGGATACAAAGCTTCGAGCAAAACACCAAATGAAGCTCCCAAAAAAGCACCTACCACAACAAATTTATTTTTTATCATTTTTTTATTTATTTCACTTTCTCCCATCTATATTCTTTACTACCCTCCCCCGGTACTATTTTTATCCTGTCTCCGGGTATAATTTCTTCGCTTAGTATGGCTTTTCCAAGTAAATCGCCTAAAACAAGATCAACCACACGCCTCATGGGTCGAGCACCAGACTCCGGCTCATACCCATCTTCCGCTAACTTTCCACAGGCTTCATCTGTCACCTCCAAAATTATATTTCTCGCTTTCAAAGTCTTCTGTAGTTCAGTTAACATTAACCAAGCAATCTGAATTAAGTGCTCTTTCTTCAATGGTTCGTAAACCACTACACCATCAAACCTGTTTAGAAATTCAGGGCTAAATATTTCTTGTTTTTGGATATAGTCCAAAACCTTATTTTGAAGATCCTCCCCCGCTACTCCCTTACCCACAAGTTGCCTTATGAACTCCGCGCCGGCGTTACTTGTCGCTATCACAAACAAATGCTTACAATTAATCTTTCTCCCAAAGGCATCTGTTATTGACCCCTCGTCAAGGAGAGTTAGAAAAAGATTATAAACAGAAGGAGTAGCTTTTTCCATCTCGTCCAGAAGCAGCAGACTTGCCGGCCGATTTTTGATAGCTGTAGTCATAATACCCGGTTGATTGTTGTCCACCGACCCAATCAGTCTCTCCAATCCCTCACGACCAGCAAACTCCGCCATATCAAATCTGATTATATTTGCTTCACTTCCATAGTAAATGTTTGAAAGAACCTTAGCAGTTTGAGTCTTGCCAACACCAGTTGGTCCCAAAAACAAAAAGGAGCCAATAGGTCTACTTTCTTCCTTGACCCCAACACTTCGCCCACGAAGACTTTTTCCGATCAAGTTAACCGCTATTTCTTGGTTTACCAACCGCTCATGAATTATATTTTCAATATTAGTTAATTTGGATTTCTCCTGCTGTGTAAGCCTTGCAAAGCTAATTCCGGTCTTTTCTGCCAAAACTATATTAACATCATCAACACTTACAACATAGTTCCCTCTACCCTGCATTTCTTTGTACAAAACAACCGAGTCCAGCATTTCCAACGCTTTTTCTGGAAAAGGAATTTCACTTATATACTTATCGCTACCATCAAGAATCTGTCTGAGAGCTGGAATAGGCAAAATAATCGCTTGCTTTTCCTCCCAGTTTTTAGCTGCTTCCATAAGAATTCTAAAAGCATCATCAATACTTGGGGGCACAACCTCGACCATCTCGAAGTATTTCCTAAGGCGAAGGTTCGAAGATACAAATCTTTCATAATCGACAGGAGTCAGAACGGCAATAACTTTTAGTTCATCTTGCTTTAGGTGTCCCTCCAAAACATCAGTAAAATCATATCCTTCTACTTCAGGATTTGTAATTCTATGAATATCCCGAATGACCAAAATCGTGTTTCCGGAATAAGCTGCCTCTTCCAGAATCTCCGCCATAAGTGTTTTCTTTCGATTTAGGTCTTGAGTGCCTGACAGAAATGAATTGTAGTCAAGCTCCAATATCTTTTTGTATGCAAGGCGCGACCCAAGCTCACCAAGCCTGGCTCTCAAGGCAAATGCCAAGACTACAGTAGTTTTACCGACTCCAGGCTGACCAACAAGCATTACGTTAGCACCCCCATTTAAAGTTCTCTCAATTCGTAACAACTCACTGTCGCGCCCAATGAGTCTGTGAGAATATGAACGCGGACTTCCCATATCAGTGGAATACTTACTCAAATTTGGGGTATACCCAATAAGAAATTCTGCTCCCATGCCTGCGCTGGCAAAAGCTTGTTCCTCGTCTCCAAGATACGATTTTTCTCTTCTCCTCTCTTCCCACCAGAGAGCCGCTATACCCAGATCATCTTTTCCAATCTGCCTTTTACGGAAAAACTCATCCGTCCAAACTTCACTCTCAACCAAATGCTTTATTAACTCTCCATAAGAACTGGTCTTAATATTTTCCAGTTTATTTATGTCTATTTTTGCTTCACTTACAATCTCTCCAAGTGTAAGATTCATATGGGAAAGAACAAACCTGCCTGCTTCATTATCAAATATCACTCCCAGTGGATTGTCGCTAGTAGTTTTTATTCTGAACATGATTTTTTCTACCAGTTTCTCGGGCCTATTAAGGAAACGAACATAAACTGGGTACCCAAGTGGCGGCAAAAACATCCAGATAACAAGTCCTACTGCTCCCCCCAGAAACGCAATAATTAAAAGAATTGCCCCCGAAAACAAAAATATAATTCTCATCACAGCTCCAACACCCCGTGATATTAAATTAAAAACAAGATTAGAGAAGTACTTTTCGATGTTATATCCGGTTCGCTCCTCGATCACAACTTTACGCCATGGAGCAAATAGAGTTGTCACAAGAACAGGGAATGAAAAATAATGGTAAATCGAAGCAAGTAAAAAATACCACCTCTTTAGATAATAAGTTACACCTCTTTGGTAAAACCACGAAAGAAAACCCATCCTACATAGATAATATCACAAAGTCTAAGGCAGAAAGCTTTATTCAACTTTCAGGAGTTCTACTTCAAATATTAAAGTAGAATTGGGAGGAATTGCCCCCGGTACTCCGCGATCTCCGTATGCAAGCTCTGGAGGAATCGTGAGTTTTCTTTTTCCTCCCACTTTCATACCGGTAACACCCAAATCCCACCCTTGAATCACTTCACCTTCTCCCAGGTTAAATGTAAAAGGGACACCGCGCTCAATGGAACTGTCAAACACCTCTCCGCTTTCAAAAGAGCCTTCATAATGGACTGTAACCAGTTTCCCTCTCAACGCTTCGTTACCTGTACCTTCTTTAATTTCTTCAATGCTACTTTTATCCATTGTCACCCCCATCACTTCTTCAGGAAGTTTTTCCTCAACAGTTTCAGCTTGATTACCGTTTCCTGAATTTTCATTGTCTTTTTTTTGTGAAGGCTTTACAATAACGACCAACAGCACTATCGCGGCAATTGCAAATAAAAATTTCCTCATAATCCAATCATACTTTTCACTTTCATGGCAAGTTCTTCGGGTGTGGTATTTGACTTAATTACATATTCGTTAGCACCAATTTCTTTAGCAACTTTCTCTTCGGTTTCGAGGTTAGTCAAAACAAGTACCTGAATCCCTTTTGTTCTCGGGTCGCGCCGAATATCCTCAAGTATATCAAATCCGTTGATTTTACTCCCAAGCATAATGTCCAATAAAATAATGTCCGGTAGCGTGTTTTTAATCAGCATTTGGGCCTTTTGGCCGTCATATTCTTGGGTTACTTCAAACCCGGTCATTTCAAACTTTTGCTTGTACATCTCGGAGATATCTTTGTCATCCTCCACAATCAAGACTTTTTTCATGTATTTCTTAGTCTAGCAGTTTCAAAACACTTAATAAAATTTCCTTCTTTGTATTTACAAGCCAGATAAGATAGATAGCTATCACCGGTAGTATTAATACATTTTCAATAAATCCTCCGGTTGTAATTCTCATAAAGGAAACCGGCGGTATGCCAATCTTCATTTTAAAAGGGAAAAACAAAGGAATACCTTCTTTCGTCAAACTGTCTGCAATTAAATGGGAAATAAAGCCGATCATTATTGATACTGTTACGATTCCAATATTTACATAACTTGCGTTCAGAATTTTCGGTAAGACAAATTCCAAAACTTTATAATATATTACTCCACCTAAAATTGAATGTGATAAAGTCCTGTGACCCAATAAAAGTGGACGGAGAATTTTGCCGACAACGTTCCCAGCCGGCAACAAATCCCAAAGCCTGTTACTTGCCTGGTCGAGGTCGGGTGTCAGTGCGCCGACAATATTCCCCACTATAGAAGTAAACATCGTGGCAAGATTAAGTGACACGGGTGGATAAATCGTAGCGACAGTCACAAGGGAGGCAAAAGCAAAGGCATCATGAGTTCTGGCGGTCATTTACCTATCCATTGTAACAGCTTAAGTACTGTCAATTCACGATTATACCCAGACCGGATGTTTTCCATTAACATTTTCTATACCCGGCAGAGTTCGGTATGTTGATTACTTCCGGTCAAGTGGTGGTACATGCCACCGGGTGCGTAAATTTCTCTGTCACCTGTAACATTATAAACATACCCGTCTACGGCGATAAAAACCGGCAAATTTGAATCTGTTCCGTCATAAACTGCAAGTTCTTCTTCGCTGAACGCATTTATTTTTTTCGGTTCAATTGGAGCAGCCAAGGGCGCAGAAAAGCCAACGATCATAATTGTCAAGGCTAACGTTAATACAATTAATATCTTTAACATAGGGCAGTTAATTAATTTCCAGATACTAATATGAACCACTACCGATTAAGAAAAGATTAAGATTTCCTCGATTATTTCAGACAATTCACCCGACCAGCAAAAGACCGATAAAACTTATGGCAGCACCCAGCAGCTTCCTTCCGACATTTTCTCTCTCTTTTAAAAATATAATCGCTAATAAAACGGTGAGGATTACTGTTGTCAAGTTTACCGCTACGACTTGAGAGGAGTTAGGAGCAACCTGCAATGCACGGAAAAATGCAAGCGATGAAACCGAATAAAACAGGCAGAGAAAAATCATCCTTTTCAAAACAGACACATCAGAAAAATTGCGCAGATATTTTAAGTGTTTAGATTTAACTATAGCTGTAAATACAGCAGGGAATACAAAGGCGATAGTTACGTATGGATATAGATTGAAACTCTTCAATAAAAATCTATCGTTTGTATTTGCAAAGCCAAAAGACATCGCAGCCAATATCGAAAACATATCGTATTTCGTCAAAGTAAACTTTTCCCCGGATTTTTGAGTAATAATATAAATACTCAAAAAAATCAGCATTGCTCCAAGCCACTGCTGCGCAGTAAGAAATTCTCCCAAAAATAAGATTGAGGCAATCACTGTAAAAAACAATCTAGAAGAAAAAACAATTGTATAACGAGAAACGTCTATGTATTTTATCGCAGTGAATGAAAAGATATTTGCAGACGTCCAAAGAAGAGTCATTAAAAGTATATTTGCCAAAGGGACGACCTCGGGGAAATCCATGTTTGCAAACAGGAAACCGTAGGACGCAATAATTATGCCCGTCAGAAGCTGGAATACTATCGAATAAGCTATTGGGTCGCTTTCTTTACCTTTCATTAAAATACGCTGAAGCAAGGTACCAACTGAAAAAAGAACTATGCTAATTAAAATAAGAATTTGCCAGCTCATATTTTAGGGTATCCTATTGCGATCATTGAAAGAATAAGAAAATCCTTCGACAAATCGAGAATTATTCTTACATTACTTTCAGTCTCCGGTAAATCAGGATCATACACGTAAAGCCAGCAAGCACCCAGTCTTAAAGCGTGACAGGCGAGTAAAACATTCTCACTTGAAGCTGCAAGAGTCTGAATCATACTAGGCACATCGGGACATTTTTTAAGATTCCCGGTTACTATTATTAATAAAGGCGGGTTTTTCAACTTTTCATAGTTTTCCAGACCGCTTTTCTTAGCCCACTTAGTAGAATTAATCCAATATGGCGGGCTTTTAAGCTGAAGTCTGTCTTTTAACAACCCCTGAATTTTCTTCTTGTCGTCTATGGCTATCAAATTAAAAGGGTGGGAGGAAAAAGCGGACGGAGCCGCCATCCCGCATTCGATAACTTCTTTAACTAAATTCCTGGGAACCTTCTTACCCAACCATCTTCTGATACTTTTTCTGGATTTGATTACTTCAATAAACTGACTCATGGGTTACTTGTAATCTAATAGTCCGATTGTGTTAACGCACTACTACGTTAACACACAAAGAGTACTCATTTCTTCGAATACTCAAGATAAAGACGTTCTCTGTCAGAGTGCACTTTATCAAGCTGTCTTTCAATATTTCTCAAGGCTTCGCGCATCTGGGGTTTCAAGCGAAAGTCCAAAACATTATTTATCTCTGACCACTGGACTACAAGCTGACGTTCTCTGTTATCCAAACCATTTCTAATAAATTGGAGCTGTACATGAGGACTTAAAGTATGCCATTCGGGAAATGTTGACAAAAACTCAGGATCATACTCTCCAAGCTCAATTGCACGCTGGAGAGTCATTTTAGAAACCGGCTTTCCGCCTGACGACTTCAATGTTTCCAATTTTTCAATCACTTCAGACATGTGTATATTATAACCTCTAACCAGTCTCGGTTTTTAGTGCTTCCAACTGGCTCTTCATCTGACGAACTACAATCGGTTCTACCTTACCATAGTAGGAAGTAACTCCAATTTCCGAACCCACTTCAACAAGATGGGCCAAATTGTCAATATTTCGTTCGATCACTCCGGTCTGCTCATTAACCCCCGTCATATAACAATCGGTTTGCTCTTTATCTTCCCATCCTGTATTTAACAAATTCAGATCGACTCTTCCCAAACTCCGGTAGAATGCATACAAATGTTGTTCTCTGTCTATCCTATAAACCCTAAGGGGGGTCTTTGTCATCATGACGTTTTCAGAACTAAGGTCAATACCCCCAAGAACAAACTCAGCAGCAGCCAGTCTTCCAATTCTTTCTACCAAATATAAAAACGCTTCCCTATCCAATCCTTTAATGTAACTCCACTGGTCCCTGATCATTAAACCCTCTATTTTTTCCAGTACCGCATAAGCACTTTTTATAACCGGGACCCTCTTGTACTCCGGCAAATCGAACCCAAGTTCCGTTCGCCTCATATCTGTTTGAATAAACTGCCAAAATGTTCCATGTTCCTTATCTATTCCTTCCACAGGCATAACACGGTAGGTATCCAGATCCAACACCTTATACATTTGTGCCATTAACCACTCCATTCTCGCGTGTGGGGTTCTTTTAAAAATCAAAGACTTATCGGAACTTAAACCATTTCTGGCTACAGACAAGGCTAGGTCGCTATGACCATCGCTATTTATTTCTCTTACTGAATTTATACAAATTTGATCAGGACCTGACTCGTATACGTATAAAGCTTTATCGTAATGTGGAAACATACGTGTAAACCTATGTCTTGCAACTTCACTTACGCCTACCCACTGCACAACTCTATCTAACTTCTCCTGCTCAGCTAGCGAAACCTCAGTAATTAATCTCCTGTAATCAGTTACTAACTTAGAATCCCGTTCCCCATATTCGGTATCATCCATGCTTTAACCCAAACTTTTCCACAAATATCTCGCTGCAATGGTGCGATAAGGGCTCCATTTTAAAGATATACTCTCAATTTTTTTAATATTATCTCGGTCAACCTTATAAAGTTTGGAAACGGCAGTCCTAAGTCCCAGATCACCAAGTGAAAAAACGTCGGGTCGTTTCAGGGAAAACATCAAAATCATCTCTGCGGTCCACTTCCCAATACCTTTTAGTTTAATAAGCTCACTAATTACTTCCCCGTCTGTTTGCTCCCCCAATCTTTCCAAGCTTATTTCGTTTTTTATCACAGCTTCGCAAACGCCTTTAATGTATTTAATTTTAGAATAAGACAATCCACACCCTCGTATTTTTTCATCGGAGGTTTTTAAAACCTTTTTTGGGTCAGGGAAAGTTTTAGAATTATACAGAGCCTTAAATCTTCCCCAAATCGTCGCGCCTGCCTTTTCGGACAACTGCTGATTAACAATAGACTCAATAATATCCGAAAGTAAATTTACTTCACCATCTAATTTTAACTCTCCGTGAGTTTTAATTAATTTTTCCAATATTGGGTCTTTGGAAAGATATCTTACTGCCTTTTTATGATCTAACACTTGCTCATTATACAAAATAAATTTTGGGGATTATAATCTGATACAGTGAACTATTCAAAATTAGAAAATTCTAAAGATTATTTAAATTTTCTTAGGTATCAATATTCTCCTAAACCAGGAAAAATTCAGGAATTGGAATTGCCAAAAAGACACTATTTAACTTTTGACGGAAAAGGTGAACCGAAAACCGAGCCATTTCAGTTGGCAATTCAATGTCTTTACGCAACTGCCTACACTTTAAAAATGGGTTTAAAATTCGGAAAAATCGAAAAACCTGCAGATTATTTTGACTACAAAGTGGCACCACTCGAGGGCCTATGGTGGTATAAAGATGGAAAATTTAGAATGGGATCGGATCTAAAAAATATTTTATGGAAACTTGTCATCCTGGTCCCGGCATTTATCGGCAAAGATGACATGGAAACTGCCAAAATACATGCTAAAGAGAAAAAGAAAGAGTTAGCAATCGAAAGAATCGCATTTGAAACATTTGAAGCCAAGAAAGTAATTCAGACCATGCACATTGGTCCATATAACAAAGAAGAGGAAACAGTTAAATTACTTTTAGATTATGCAAAAGAAAAGGGCTTAAAAATAACCGGAAAACACCATGAAATTTATATGTCCGATCCCCGCCGAACACCCGAAACCAAACTAAAAACCATTATCCGCTACGCCGTTAACTAAGAAACGAAAAGATCTCTGCTTTGAAGCACCCAGATTTGCCCACCTTTATCTATCGCCCACTCAATATCCTGAGGAATATCTGAAAATTCGCTCCGTAAACGTTCGGAAAGCATAAATAGTGCTTTAACTTCCGGCTGAGTCAAAAGTTCCGGACCTTTCCTTTCTACAATTCTCCTTTCTTGCCTATTAAAGCTATAATACTCAACTACTTTGGCTTTTCCTGACACAAGAGCCTCACCAAGACCGGTACTTGCTTCTATCTCGACAATATTATGATCCTTGGTTTGAACTTTTGCTCCGAAAATAACGCCTGCAACTTTTGCCTTAATCATATCCTGGACAACAACTGCCATTTTAAGGTTTTTAACCAAGTCTTTGTGGTGACTTAAGTACTCCACTGCCCTTTTGCTGAAAGTTGAACGTATCACTTTAATTATATTCTCGGACAATTTACCAGGATCTACATTTAAAAAACTTTCAAAAATTCCCGCCAAGGAATGCTTATAACTATCTTCTAAGGTCGCAGAGGAACGAATTGAAAAAACTTTGTTCTGCTTACGATATTCAGGTAAGAGATCGTCAACTACGAATTTCACTCTTTTATTATCTATGCTGATCTTTTTTTCGATCTTTGGAAAGTTCTCAAGTGTTAACTTGTCCACACCAAGAATTTTCAAAACCTCATCAAACAAAACTGTGGTGCAAACAGATCCATGAGGCACTTGGAAACCAAATGTTTTAAGCTGAGAGAGACGGTAGGCTTTTCCTCCACAAAGCTCGGTTCCAAAAAGCGAGGCATCCCAAAGAGTGATCACTTTTTGGTCTTCTGTTTTACTCAAGTTTGTAATACGCACCTTTCCTCCTGTTGTTACTATCTGAACTTTGTCACCCTCTTCAAACTTTTGAGACCCAATCAAAAACGCCCTGTGTCCTTTATCTGCTAGTATTCTCATCGCATGTTGCGTTGCCGCAACCCCCGGATAAAGCACGTAAAGATTATCTTTCCATGAAGCAAGAGCCCCAAGAACGTCGTAATTTCTTTTTAATATTACATTTTCATCTACCAAAATCATCTTTTGTCCCGAATTAAGCTCATCCCGAGTTAACTTAGTCAACTTATCAAGGTCAGCTACACCGGTTATAGATAAAGTCTCCCCAATAACTTTGGTGTTTACTTGGGTAGCCATGGGTTGTTTTTTATAATAATCCGCCACTTCATTAAAACAAATCCCTCCTTCGTCGGTAGAAAATTCCACTCGTTGAGGTCCATATTTTTGAGATAACTCGTACACCACTCGCGCTACCTCTGGTATTTCACTGTCAGACAAAACTTGATCAAATTGCATTTCTACCGGAACAAAAAAACGCTGAGACTGGGTAGACAAAGTAGTACAAAGCATTAGATTTTTTTGAGGAATTTCTTTCCTAATCACATAATACTTTCCACGTCGAATTTCTAAAACATACCGATCTGCAACAAGTGACTGGACACCTTCGTTAATGCCAAATACTGCATATATCTCAGTGATACCATTTTCACTTATCGCATAACCCCCGTATGGAATCATTGTTGACTGCGGATTTTCCTTGAATTTTTCGATATCCAAAATCAAGGAAGGTGGCTCCAACCAACCACTAATCTGACTTTTTGGATCCTTGGCATAACCTTGTTTAATTGCAAACGAGTAAAGTTCGCAAACTGCATTGACAACTTCCTCTTTAGTTTTCAAACCTAAAAACCTCGGTCCTGGTGGATTCTCTAATCCTGGGACAACAAATGCTCTACGAATTATTGCTGTGTGGGAAGGACTTTTTTCGATTATCTCCTTTGCCTTGTTACCCAACTCCTCTTCGAAGTCTTTGGGAAAGGAACCTTTTTTCCTATAAAGATCAAAAACCTCCAACGGTAAAACAAAAATATCTACAGTTCTAGCTTTTACTTCCCTAAGTTTCCTCCAACCATCAATTCTTGGATTTGGCAAGGGGTAGTCTTCAGGACTAATCAACCATTTCATAATTAAAATTCGGGATAAAATCCCGTTTCAGCCTTTAATTCTATACCAAATCTACACTAATTTGTAGCCATGATCTTCCAAGTAGTGTAGGATAATATTTTCCTCAAGGAACGGAAGTCAGAAATTAACTTTTGGATTTTTTAGCAATGAGTTTGCTTAAACCTTCAACTGCTCTAAGTACCTCCAGGGGCACCGCGAAAACAACGGTATTTGATTGATCAGATGAAATATCATTTATCGAGTTTAAAGTTCGCAAATGTAGTGCCCCGGGGACAGTGGCCATTGTTTGTGCCGCTTTCGCCAAATTTTGTGCAGCGACCACCTCACCCTCCGAGTTAATGATTGTCGCTCTTTTTTCTCTCTCCGCCTCAGCTTGTTTCGCCATAGTTCGCTTCATATTTTCGGGCAAAATGATATCTTTTAATTCAACCGACAAAACCTCTAGTCCCCAGCTGTCTGTAGTTTCACTAACAATGTCTCGGATCCTGTGGGCAATTTTTTCGCGGTTTGCCAGCAACTCATCCAACTCAACTTCTCCGACAACATTTCTCATAGTAGTTTGTGCCAGCTGGTCAATTGCTAAATAAAAGTTTTCAACTTCAAGAACTGCCTTTGAGGCATCCTTCACTTTGTAATAAATTACAGCTGAAATCCTGGTTGAAATATTATCCTTGGTAATTGCTTCTTGATCAGGGACGCTTACGGCTTTCGTCCGAATATCAACCTTCTGATAAGACTGAAAAATTGGGATAACTAACCTCCACCCCGGATCCATTATTTCGGAAAATTTTCCAAACGTAAATTTAATTCCCCTTTCATATTGATTAATCTGCCTTATGGAAGAAAGTATTACGAAAATTCCCAGAAGTAAAAGAGCCGCCAAAAATTCCATATATCAATTAAAATTATAAACGTCTTTAAAACTTTTTTACAGTAGGACTTCTAAAAATTCCGAACAATCCTAACTTGCCAATTGTGGATATTGGCATTTTTTGAAATACTAGGCAAATAGGATACCGCAGAAATAAATAAAAAACCTACACTCACGTTTGTAAATTTAAGATAAGCTCTATATCTCCATTTGAATGCTTTTTAATAATTTCAAATCCCTTTTTCTGATAAAGAGAAATTGCAACTACTAATTTGCTGTCAGTTAAAATATGTATAGATCTAAAACGATTTCGCCTACTGTAGGAAAGAGCGTGATCTATTAATTTTTCTCCTAATCCCTTTCCTCGATATATTTTGTATAGAAAGAACTTCCTTAGCTCGGCTTGTCCCCTACCTTTATCTTCAATACCCACAGAACCAATTATTTTATTGCGATTTTCCATAACAAAAAATTTACTTTTTCCCACTCTGTAGAAACCAAACAAATCATAAAAATCAGGATCGTATTTGGAAGAAGGTTTCCATCCAAATTCTGCAAGAACATTTGTAACTAACTTCTTTACTAGATTTTCATCTTCCTTTCTGAGATTTCTTACATGCATGAAGGGCGGTGTCTTTCTTGTCCTAGTCAGCCTTTACATATCTAAAGCGTTCGAATCTCTTCCCACTGGGGTGTTTGGTAAAAAAATCGGTAGAACTTTTAGCGTGTTCTAGAGTATATTGAGATCTATGTGTCGCTTGGGCTCTGGATTTTATTTCTGCTTGCTTTTCACTAACTTCAATGTAAACCGTTTCTGGATGGTTATAATAATCCCCCAATAAAAATTCTGTAACTGTGTGCGAACTCACTCCTTTTTCTTTAAATTGTGATGGAAAAAAGAGTAAATCACGACTATAGGGATAAGCGGCGTTTATTGCAACCTTGGCGGTATTTAAATGATCACGATGATTTACCCAATGATTAACTGCATCAAACTTTATAATCATTTCTTCAGGATTATGGCTAATAATAATATCTGGTTTAAATAAACGTATCTGTCTAACCAGTTTCCCTATTGTCTCTAGGTTGTTTTCTACTTCCCCATCGTTTATTCCTAGATAAATATTATGTTCCGGTTTGATACCCAAAACTGCCATAGCCTCTTCGTCTTCTTCCTGTCTTATTTTACCCAGATCCTTCTCCGTAATCTTTTCTTGACGGCATCCTCGATTCCCCAACGTCATTTTTACAACCCTTACTATCTTTCCCTCCTGAACAAGCCTAGCAATCGTTGCACCGGCATAAATTTCAGTATCATCGGGGTGTGCCATGACAACTAAAATATTGTTCTTATTCGAAAATATCTTATTAAAAGAATCCTTTGTTTTCATTTTTTTAATATCAGATGAGTACCGCGTTTATTTTAAATACCTAAGCCTGCATTTGTCTAATCTTCTCTACAAGAGCTGGTGAAAAACCCTCTTCGGGATCAAGGTACCAATCAACTACAGGTTTGAAAAAGCTAACTTCTGTTCGCGTAATACCTCCTTAAGCTTGGCTGAATAGGGCAAATCTACTTCACCTCCTATTTTTTGAATATCCTCACCGACTAGGTAGCGATTAAACAAACCGACAGCCATATCTAGTTCTGATAAAACCCTGGGGATCACTTCTCTATCTACATCCGCTAAAGCCAATGCCTCAGGAACACTGGATCTATCTTGAATTGTCTTTCGGGCTAGACTTTCTAAAAAGCCCGGATTAGGCTCACTGTTCATATTAAAAATACTTACCACCTAAATGTAAAATGTAAACTCGCTACAGATTTTAGCACAACACTAAAAATTATTTTACCCATACTGTGGATAGTGGCATTTTTTCCATTTCTTGCCGCTTCCGCACCAACACGGATCGTTGCGACCGATTTTACTGCGCGAGGCGCCGGATAATTGTTGATCAGTATCTGACGACTTGCCAAACACGGGTGAGCCCACTGCAGCTGCCACATCTGCCCCTCCAGCCAGACCCGTCATATCACTGCTGTCCACATTAATTCTCGCCTGCTCAAGCGGAATTTCCCTCTGTGGAACGGCCACCGAAATCCTAAACACACGTCTTGTGAGCTCATCATCAATTCTTTCCAGCAACCCTTCAAATAATCCATATGCCTCGTTTTTAAATTCGACTAATGGGTCTTTTTGCCCGTATGCCCGAAGATTTATTCCTTCCCTTAGGTCATCAATTCTATCAATATGCTCTATCCACATGTGATCAATTGCCCCAAGATATGCATATTTTTCAATTTGCCGCATTACTTTTTCACTTACTTGTTTCTCTCGAGTTTGATGAATATCTTCTATAACTTTCAACATAAATCCTCTAATTTCGTCTTTTGTACTTAAATTTTTAATATTGCTTTCAATTCTTTTTCGCGACTCATCGTCAAAAGGAACTATTTCGGTCAATAAAACTACCATTTTTTCATAATCTGGTTTTCCTTCAATCTCCCCGAATGTTGCAAGAAGTATCTTTTCAACCTGTGTCGAAAGTTTATCCATGGCTTCCTCTTTCAAACTGTCCGCTTCTAAAACTTTTCTTCGGAGTTTATAGACAATATCCCGCTGTTGATTTGCCACGTCATCAAACTCTACTAAACGCTTTCTTATATCAAAATGAAATCCTTCCACTTTTACCTGTGCTTGTTCAATAGCCCTTGAAATAAGTCTATTTTCAATAGGTTGATCTTCAGGGAGATTTAATCTATCCATAATTCCCCTTATTTGGTCGCCACCAAAAATTCTCATCAGGTCATCCTCTAACGACAGATAAAACTGCGACGACCCCGGGTCTCCCTGGCGACCAGAACGACCACGAAGTTGATTATCAATACGCCTCGATTCGTGTCTTTCAGTGCCAATTACATGAAGCCCACCTGCATTAATTACTTTTTCATGATCGCTTCTCCATTTTATATATTCTTTTGTCGCTTCATAATCTTTCTGGCTCGCTTCAGGACCTCTAATAGGCAAAGCTCCACCCAAGACTATGTCTACCCCTCGACCGGCCATGTTCGTCGCAACTGTCACTGCCCCCGGATTTCCCGCCTCGGCAATAATCGTTGCTTCCCTTTCGTGGTTTTTAGCATTAAGAACGTTATGTGGAATCTTTTTCTTCTTGAGGTAATCGGCAATAATTTCATTTTTTTCAATCGAAGTAGTGCCAACAAGCACTGGCTGTCTTTCCTCATGGCGTTTTTGAATTTCGGCAATAATCGCTCCGTATTTTGCCCGAAGAGTTTTATAGATCGTGTCTTGCATGTCACGACGCACCATCGGCTTATTGGTTGGGATTACGACTACATCCAAGTTGTAAATCTTTTTAAATTCATCCGCCTCGGTCGCTGCGGTTCCGGTCATTCCAGAAAGATGTTCATACATCCTAAAGTAATTCTGAAATGAAATTGTGGCAAGAGTTTTACTTTCCCGCTGAATTGCAACACCCTCTTTTGCTTCAACTGCCTGGTGAAGTCCATCACTCCAACGACGGCCAAACATAAGTCGACCCGTAAACTCGTCTACAATAATAACCTGGTTATCTTTCACAATGTAGTCTTTGTTTTTTAAATACAGCGACCTTGCTCGGAGGGCATTTTCAATGTGATGAATCGACTCATAATCTTTTTCGTAAAGATTATCAACGCCTAATATTTTTTCAACTTTAGTTATACCGTGCTCGGTAAGCGTTGCCGTTTTAGATTTCTCGTCTACCTTATAATCTGTGTCTGAATTGAGTTTCATCACAATATCGGCGAATTTAAAATACTTATCGGTTGGTTCCATATCGGGAGCCGATATAATAAGGGGAGTTCTTGCCTCATCAATCAGGACTGAGTCTACCTCGTCAACAATTGCGAAGTAATGACCGCGCTGAACCATCTGGTCGGGAAAACTAACCATATTGTCCCGGAGATAATCAAAGCCAAATTCATTATTAGTTCCATATGTAATATCGGCTCTATAAACATCTTTTCTATCGGCACTTTTAAGATGGGCAAGCCTTTCATCTCCGTGGCTTGAGTCATTAAACTCGGGATCATATAAAAAAGATTTGTTCTCCTGCACTATAACACCAGTTGAAAACCCAAGCAGTTGAAACACTGGTCCGTTCCAGCCCGCGCCGAGCCTCGCCAAATAATCATTCACGGTAACAAGATGCACACCTTTTCCAGTCAACGCACGAAGATACAGAGCAGGAACTGCAGACAAAGTTTTTCCCTCTCCCGTCTTCTGTTCGGCAACTTTACCTTCAAAAAGGGCAATTGCTGCCATTAGCTGGACATCAAAAGGGCGTTGCCCCAATGTCCTGACCGCTGCTTCTCGAACAAGAGAGAAACTCTCTGGAATAAGAGACTCGAGAGTTTCTCCATCAGTTATTCTTTTTTTAAACTCCTCGGTTTTTTTAGAAAAATCTTTAATTTTAAGTTTCTTCGAGTTTGGCTCAAGTTTATTGACCTCATCTATCATTTTTTTAAGCCTATCGAGCTCTTTTTGGTTCGTGTCCAGAAGTTTTGTAATAAATTTAAGCATCCAAACTAGTTTACCTTAAATTGACTATAAAGTCCCTTCGTTCTAATATTACTTGGGACACGTATGAAAGTTAGGTCCAAACTCGCAGCAACTTCTATTATTCTCTTTTGGGCAGCAGTCTTCGGTTTGCTGGCTTTTAACGAAAGACTAACACAAGCTTGTAACCAGGGAAAGACTAAAGCCTGCCTCCCTCCGGAGTTTTTCCCGATAATGTTTGTCCTTGTTTTTATTTCTTTCTTTTTTGTCTTCTGGAAATTTTACTTAAAATCCCGTGGAAGCGCCTACCGAGAAACATTATATTAGCCTCGGGATGGATTACTTCAACCTGGCCAAATATTTTCTCTAACTTTTTCAAAAACCTCATTGCCATCGGGCGCTTCTCGCCATAGTAAAGCCTGTTAAAAATCACAATACCCTCTGGAGATAGCTTTTTAAGTATAAGCTTAAGAAAACTTTCTTTCTCAAATTTTTCAGGATACTTGTCCCCTTGGTATAAATCGACACAAACCAAGTCATAGTGATTAGTGTTTGGTAATTTGTTATTGGTGAGAAATTCAAAGGCGTCCCGAATGACTACATCAACATAATAATTATCTAAATTTAGATATTTTCTTCCAAGATCAACCATAATGGAGTCTAAATCTACTCCGACGATTTTCGCATCAGGAAAGTTTCCGCGAACCAATTTTGCAATTGTCCCCCCTCCCAACCCCAGAATTAATACATCTTTAATTTTTTCAGTTCTTAATTCTTTAAGTTCCTTAAACGTACTTTTCCATACACTTTCAACTACTCCTCCCGATTGGGTTAAGCCGCCTGCTTGAATGTGAGTCCCCCAAGCTAAGTCGGTTTTTACGACAATGTGGCCGTTAACAGGTGAGTCTACTTCCTTCAAAATCCTTGTTCCTGACAAAAAATCTTCCAGCTTTCCCATCTACTTAATAATTACTTTCCTGGAAATACATTTTAGGAGTCATAACTTTTATCGGTTCAGTGAATTTCTCTACTTTTTCATTAAGAAAGTGTTTTCTGTCCAATGTAAACAAATAATCAAGTCTTGACGCTTTCGCTTGTGATAGGATAACTGCATCTTTTTTAACAATAACACTTTCTGCTTTTGAAATATCTTTAATATTTGGTTCGATATCCAATATTTTCAGTTTTTCAACTAATCTGAAAAACCTGCCAAGATGATAGCTTTCCAGTTTGTTTCTGACGTTTCTCTCAACTCCAGCTAAAACAATTCTAGAAGTAGTTAGATTTAAGTCTTTAATAGTAAAAAGTTTGGATGAACCTCCCGTCGGAGAATATACAGCGGAAAATAATACACTCGAGTCAAAAAAGGCTGTCTTTAAAGTTCGTCCTCTTTTAGCCATTGCCCAATTTCAGAATCAGAAAAAATACGGGTATACTTGGAAAGTTTTGGGTCCAAATAGGTCTTTCCAAAAATTTTGGCAACAGCTTTCTTTAGTTTCTCCAAATATTTTATATCTACTATCGCAGCTTTAGCACTACCTCCTTTGGTCAAAATAAAATATTTTTCACCCGACACTTTTTCTGCTAAATCTCCCAAAATACTTCTAGCCTTGGTAACTGGAATAATGTTCATAACTCAACTTTAACAACAACCACAAATAATGTCAAGTATTGTGTAACGAAAAATGTACATTAATTCCATCAAAAACCCGAAAAAGTTGGCATATTGTAATTATATATTAATACTTTACTTCGCATTTTATTTGGGATTAGAATGAATCCATGAATAAACCACTAGCAGAAAAGTTAAGGCCTGAAAGTTTAAGTGACTTTGTCGGGCAAGAACATTTGGTAGGCAAAAATGGAATTATTAAAGTTCTGCTTAAAAACGCTTCCAAATCGGGCTTTTTCCCCTCACTTATTTTTTGGGGGCCTCCGGGATCGGGAAAAACAACTTTAGCCAGAATAATCGCAAAAACTTTAAAAAGAGAATTTTACGAGTTTTCTGCTGTTAACACCTCGTCTAAAGAAATTGAAAAAGTGATTAAAAAGACCTTTCAACTTTTTGAGGCTCCGGTCGTTTTTATTGACGAAGTTCACAGATTCAACAAAGCCCAGCAGGATAAACTACTACCGCACGTCGAACGAGGGGATATCATCCTAATCGGCGCGACAACCGAAAATCCATCGTTTGAAGTTATCGGGCCTCTTTTATCTAGAACCAGGGTTATAGTACTCAAAAGACTGGAAGATAACGAGCTTGAAAGTATTTTCAAAAAGGCAATCAAATATTTAAAAGTCAAGGTAGAGTCTAAAGCGAAAAATTTTTTAATTGACTCAAGTAACGGTGACGCAAGAGTTTTATTAAACGTTCTTGAAATTGCTTTTAATATCACTAACGATAGTACACTGGCTATCAAACACATTGAATCTGCTCTGCAGCGACGACAGTTGACTTTCGATCGTCAGGGAGACGAATTTTATAACACAATTTCAGCTTTCATTAAATCGATGCGTGCTTCAAATGTCGATGCCGCTCTTTATTACCTCGCCCGAATGGTCGAATCCGGCCAAGACCCTTTATACATCGCACGCAGAATGGTCGTATTCGCTTCAGAAGATGTTGCCTCCCCAACTGCATTAGTGGTAGCAAATGCCGTTTTTCAAGCTTGCCAACAAATTGGCTATCCAGAGTGTCAAGAGAATCTGGCAGCGGGAACAGTTTATCTTACCCTTGCTAAAAAAGATAGGTCGGCATACGAAGCCTATATGAAAGCCTTAGGAGATGTTAAAAGGTTTGGTAATTTACCTCTTCCTATGCAAATCTTGAACGCACCGACTAAACTGATGAAAGAGTTAGGTTACGGAAAAGGTTACGAAAAATACACAAAAGATGATTTACTACCTGACAAATTGAAGGGGAGAAAGTATTACAAATGAAAATTTGGGATGATAAAGGTGGTGTATACGAAACGAAGCCTGTTACCCATCTTATTAATAAATATTTGAAGCTAATTAATATTTCTCCAAAAGAATTTTGGGTAAGTAAAGATATACCGATTATATTTATTCGCTATATTTTACTTTTCTCAATCGATGACTATAAGGAAAATAATATTAGCCTTGACAATTTATCTACAATTGCCGGCGATTTATACTGGGGAAACACAAAACTTTGGAATCCAAATAATTTCTTTTTATTGGACAGTAAGTTAGCGAGGCTACTTGATGAGCTATCAGAATTAAGTTTTAATAACTGGAAAGGTAATAAAAAATATGTATCGAAAACTCTAAAAGAATCATTTCTATACTTGAAAGGAAACAAAGACCTAATTCAAAAAAATCATATGAAGTTTAATTTACTAGGCGAAATCTGAAAAACTTACGAAATCAAACAATTAACCCTTTTAACTTTTTTACCTTCTTCGTCATAACCAACACACAAATCGATTATCTGTCTATTGGTGTTTACCATCATACCCGTTTGATCTTCAGCGATTACAGCTGAGCATCTTCCACATATCCTTTTCTCACCCGGGGACAATCTACTACGAAAATTACTTAAAGCTGCCATTATCGCCTCCGCTTTAGCTTCTGACATATCAGCTAGAAAGTAAACATGGAACTCCGGATTTTCTAGTCCCGTTAGCCCTAAGTCCTGTACACCTCTCATTGAACCCTTCAAGAGTCGTTCCTCCATCACTTTCCGATCCCAAAGGATCAGTTGCTTTTGCACCACAGGTAGGACAAACATTGGAACGTCCTACAGTATGAAATCTGGCACGCGCCAGGAAATTTTTTATTGCTTCCCTCCTCATTCGTGGATCTGCTTCTATTGCCCTTGTCATTGTGCACTAATAGTATACTCCTCTTACTCGAGTTCGTAACTCTCGCAAGAGATTTTAATCTATTTTAAGCTTGCTTATGATCCCCAAAAATGCTATTCGAGCAACGCGAGAGTCAAGCTTCGCTTATTTCTAATGAAGTTCAAAGTATTTTTGGTATAGCACAACAAATCAAATCTAACCTATCGGTTTCACCGATACCCCTTTGCCTGAATTGTAAATAACTCGTGATAAAGGCCACCTAATTTCATTAATTCCTCATGCGTCCCGCTTTCGACAATCCTGCCTTTATCCATCACTAAAATTCTGTCAGCATTTCGGACTGTAGAAAATCTTTGGGAAACAAATATTAAAATGTTACCTTTAGTTTTCTTCAAAAGAGTCTTAAAAATTGCTTCCTCGGCTTTGGGATCGACGTTACTGGTCGGCTCGTCCATTATCAATATCTTAGCTCTCGTACGGAAGAGCATTCTCGAAATACCAATTCTTTGCCATTGACCTATTGAAGGATCTATTCCCTTCTCAAACTCAGGAGTCAAAGGATTTTCATATTGAAGCTCAAGTGACTCTATGAACTTATCCATCCCTGTTTCTTGGGCAACTCTACGGATCGCTTTTAACTTTTCTACATTCTTAATATCTCCGTAACCAATCGACTCGCGAGCGGTAAATGGATATGTTTCAAATTTCTGAAACAAGACAGCAAGATTTCGTCTCCAACCTCTTACGCTGTAATCTTTAAGGTTTTTACTGTTAATTAAAACATCACCTTTCTGAGGATCGTAAAAACGAGCTATTAGTTTTATCAAAGTCGACTTACCAACCCCGTTTTCGCCAACCAGAGCAATCTTTTCGCCCGGAGCAACCTTAAAACTTACTCCGTTTATAATCCAAGGTTTGTCCATCCTATACCTGAACCACACATTCTTAAATTCTATGGAATAATTTCCGTTCTTTAGAACTTTTATTCCTCTGTTTTCCTCTTTAATCTTGGGCGTAAGACTCAAAAACCAAACCAAATCAACAACATAAATATAATTCTCGTAAATCTGCAGGAGCGCGTTAATCAAACCTACAAGGTTGGACTGCGCTGATCGAAGGGATCGTAAATAAAACTCAAACGATCCTAAAGTAACTCTTTTAACGATAACCAAAAAGACCAGCCATAAAGAAATCAAAAACTCAAAAATTGACATGGGAAAGAGAGAGCCAATATGGGATATTTCTCTTTTCTTTTGCAAAGCAATTTCGTCTGAAAGGATCTTTTCGCGAATTTCTTTAAGCCTTTTTACAAGATATGGAGCAAGATTAAGAATCTTTAGCTCCATAAAATTTCGATTCCTGGCCAAATAATAGCTAAGCCAACCCCAAAATCTATAAAGAAGAGAGTGTTTTGTATGTAAATCGTAATCCATCTTTATAAATTTCGAGTCCGCAATAAACTGAGGTAAAGATACCAATATTACTCCAAGTGCAATTAAGGGATGAAGTAAGGCAATAACAAAAACCGCAGAAATAAAACCAACTAAATAGTTAGGAATGTCAGACAGTGGCATCATTAGCCCCCAAGCACGGCGACCAGATTCATTCTCAATTTTTTCGAAGCGATTCTTAAAATCCGGATCTTCAATTGTCGCCAAATCAAGTTCTGACAACTTTTGCCCAATTAAAGCTTCCAAGTACATACTAAACGACCTGGACATATTTCTATTTAATAAACCGGTCAATCTGCTCAATAAGTTTCTTAAAAACTCAAGAGCTAAACGGAGGGCTATCAGGAATCCAACAACATTTAATACCGGTCTAAAGTTTACATTACCGATATTATTAACCAAATTATCCAATACTAGTTTTTCTAAATAAAAACCAGGAAAAGCCAGAAATCCCCAAACTGCGTTCAAAATTAATACTAAAACCAGAAATTTTGTATCAGCTCGCGCAGCAAGCTTTACAATTTCACGAAAAACGAAAAATATCTGTCCAAAGCGGTCAAAAGTGATTTTTGGTTTTTGCATTGTTTAATTATATAGAAATCGCATTTGGATACTCTACTAAGGTGGCTATTTCTATAGCATACATCACCATTTTTAGTCCGATTTCAAAATGTGATGTCTGTAAACCCTAAAGATTATCGTGTTAAAATTACTGCCATGTGGTTTTGGTATGCAGTTGCGTCTGCCGTAGCTAGCGCTATTTCTATAACGTTTAACAAACATTCCCTTAGAAAAATTCATGCTCCGCTTTTATCTTGGGCACTTTTTGCATTTTCTTTACCTACTCTAGCGGCTATAGTTTTAATCAACGGAATCCCGGATTTTAATTACAAACTTCTGCTTTCAGCACTTCTTGCGGCAATATTGTTTTCGATCGCAAAAACAATCACGCTTGTACTTATGAAAAACAACAAACTCTCGGAATTTTACCCCTTAGTAGCCACATCACCTCTAATGCTTTATGTTTTGGGTCTAATTATTCTTTCCGAGACTGTAAAGTTCGTTTCTTTTTTGGGACTAATTACCATAATCATGGGTGTATATCTTTTCAATTTTGAAAAAAGAACGAAAGACTTTCTACATCCAATCAAAACCCTCTTCTACAATCCAGTTTCAAGGTTATTTCTGTTTGGTATATTACTTGCAAATTTCACAGCACTCTTTGAAAAAATTGCGGTCTTGAACACTAACCCGTCAAGTCCCGAGTTTGTTTTATTCATAGAGTACTCATTAATAACCATCTTTCTCTCGGGATATATGACACACAAGGACAAATATTGGTTCAAAGAAATCAAAACTAATTTTAAAAATCTTTTTATCGCCGGAACTATTTTCTCCATTTTGGCTATTTTAGTTGTGACATCTTTTATTACAGGTTCTATTGCTTTGGTATCAGCAATAAAAAAACTGGAAGTTGTTTTTATGTTAATTATAGGATCGATATTTTTGGGGGATAAACCAGGAAAAAAGGTCTATGTTGCTACAATAATCATGATTCTTGGAGTTTTACTTATCCGGATTTAAACTTACGTAAATAGTCTTTAATAATAATGTTGTGGTCAAAAGCAAGTTTCGGAATTTCTTTCAAATCAAACCACTTAATCTCTATAATGTCATCGTCGGGTGTCGGATTACCCTCAACCTCGACCACATAAACAATAGTAATAACCTGCTTTTCGTGCCTCCCCGGATTTCCATAGACAACAAACAATTTCATATCTCTTACATTAAGGTTTGTTTCTTCTTTAAGTTCTCTGATTACAGCGTCTTCAGGCGACTCATCCCACTCGACATAGCCGCCAAAAATTCCCCAGTATCCGCCGAAGGGATCATGCTTTCTTTTCCCCAGGAGTATTTTCCCGTCTTTGATGATTAAGCAGTCTATAGAAATACCACGATTTAGGAATCTGCCACAATGAGGACAGGGCTCGTTTTTATTAGGCAACTTCATCTGATCCTTCCAAAGATTCAATCCATTTATCTCGGTCAAGCAGGCCCTGATCGGTCAAAAAAATGCTGCTGCAGCAGGAGCCGTGTTTGGCCGAAACCATCAAGTCATTTGGATCGCTCGACCATTTTTGATCTGTGTAAACTGTTCCTTCGGATTTGGCCTTCTTTACATCTGGCAGTGAACCGTCTGTTATTTCCGCTTCTATGTCCATCAAAAAAATATCGTAGCTATTTCTTTTTTGAAACATAACTCCTAAAAAGCGTTTAGGAGTACATTTGCACCCCAGTTTCTCTCTACAAATTCTTGCCACAGCCTGTTCGGGAAGTTCGCCCGGCTTAAGTGTTGTTGCAGGAAATCCCCAGCTACCTGCTAAATCAGCGTCGTCATCAGGCCGTTTGACTACCAAAAATTCCTTTGGAGCAGCTTTTTTTCTCAGAACTACTGCAACTACATATTTCAGCGGCTTAGCCATTTTTTTTGATTCTATCCTTCCCCATCCACCTTCTCAAAATTTTTGAAATCTTTAAACAAGCAAGCTAAGTTTATCACCAAAAACTTGCTTGTAGGTCACTTATATCGGGTACTGTGTCCATTCCTAATCTCGCAGTTCTAGGAATTATTTTCATATACTCTAAAACATCAACAACTTCTACTTGTTGGTCGCCCGGATCACCACGATGCACACGTAGCAATTTAAAAGTGCCACGGACATCGTCACCAATATCCCGGATTTCTTCTCCAATATATCTTAGAAATCCAATATTTGCACTACTTATCGCTGGTGAACCTACTAAAGTCTGTTCTTTCACACTAGAAACAAATAGCCCCCTATCTGCCAAATATACTCTTCCATTAAAAAGTCCGTGGAGTAAATTGGCTACTTTCACAAAAGTGCCATTCGGAAGAAAATATTCGCCATCTTTTTCTTCAGCAAACCCTGTTATATGCGCAAAAATCGGAAGCGGCATTGCGTCTCCTGTCTGTTCAAATGCCTGATCGGCAGGAGTATTTGCTAAAATTACAGCTATCAACGCGTAATGAAAACCGGCATCTTCATCTGCTATGCTGCCTGTACGAAGTGGGTTTGAATCCCGATCGTCAAGAAATACAACTAAACAGCCTCCTTCAATCCTAGCAAGTTCTACTCTTCCAATGAAATCATAGTCCGCTTTTAAAAAATGTGGATTTGACCACCTGAAGTTTACTTCCCTATCCCCAATGGATTTGGGGATACTATTTTCGGGAGTCATAGCAACTGCTTCACCTCAATCTTATCTTTCCCCATCCATTTTCGAAGGGCTTCGGGAATTACCACCGATCCGTCTTTTTGCTGATAGTTTTCGAGAATCGCAAGGGGTGTGCGAGACGTTGCTATTGCAGTTCCATTCAGCATGTGGGCGAAATTTGTTTTACCATCTTTCTGCCTATACTTAATATTTAGGTTTCTGGCTTGATAATCAGTACAATTTGAGGTTGAAGTAACTTCGCCATAATCATTTCGTGAGGGCATCCAGGCTTCGATGTCAAATTTTCTCGCCGCCATTGCACCCAAGTCGCCTGTACACATTTCTAAAACTCGATATGGAAGCCCAAGCTCCTGGTAAATCTCCTCTTCCATCTTTAGTAAATACTCGTGCATTACATTTGATTCCTCCGGCTTACAATAGATAAACATTTCAGCCTTGGTAAATTGGTGAACCCGATACATCCCTTTTGAATACTTACCGTATGCCCCGGCTTCTTTTCTAAAACAATGAGAGTAGCCGATATATTTAATTGGTAATTTGTCTTCGGGGATAACTTCATCAGCATGCTTGCCGGCCAATGCCACTTCGGCTGTTGCAATAAGCCCCAGGTCTTCGTCTTTAATTTCATAAGTCTGGGCCTCATCGCCTTTGGGCATGTACCCCGTACCAAGATAATATCTTGATTTAGCCAAGTCGGGAGTAATAACCGGCAAAAAACCTTCTTTCGACAATTTCTCAAACGCGTATTGAACTAGCGCAAGCTCCATCAGTGCACCGTCGCCATACAGATAATAAAACTGGGATCCCGTTACTTTTGCACCAGTTTCAAAGTCTATAATTCCAAGCTGTTTACCTAACTCCAAGTGGTCCAAAGGCTCAAAATCAAATCTAATAGGAGTACCCCATTTTTTAACTTCCACATTCTCTTTGTCATTTTTGCCAACCGGAACGCTTTCAAGCGCAGGATTCGGAATCGCATTCAACGCATCTTGATATTCTCTCTCAGCCTCCACCAGTTCAGGTTCTCTTTTTTTAAGCTCATCTTTAACCTTTTTGCCCTCTTCTATATTTTTGGACTCTGCTATTTTGTTTCTTTTTCCTCGCAATGCCTCTATCTCACCAATCAACTTCTTTCGCTTCTCGTCTATTTTAAGTAAATCATCCACCAAAGTAGGATCAAATTGTTTGTCAGCAGTAGCTTTTCTATAAAATTGCGGGTTCTCCCGTAATTTAGTAATGTCTATCATAGTGCGTGATTAACCAGGTTGGCTTTCAAACCATTAAGATGACTTACGTCATTTAATTTTACTATAAAAAACTTTTTCTTTCCTTTTTCAACTGTAGTTATGCTCGCGGAGTCTAATTTAATTTTCCAAATATCGTCCAATTTCATCTCTTTAATTAATGAAACTATTATTCTTATTACATTGTCATGACTAACTATAAGTGTATCCTTTCGCCAATCCCCATCAAACCAAAATTTCTTTACACGTTCCACGGTATCCGTGAATTTTTCACCATCCGGAAAGACTGTCTTGGAAGGGGTGTTCAGCCAGGTCACATATGTGTCATTATAATTCTTTTCCACAAAATCTTTCGTTCTCCCTTCCCACTTGCCGTGATTTGTTTCAAAAACTCCCCTTTCTGTTAAAATACTGTTTCCGTCAGAAATATACCTGGCGGTACACAAAGCCCTTTTTGTGGGACTACTGATAAATCTGTCAATTTTTTTGTTTTTAAACGTCCGTGCAAGGGCTTTTGCCTGCTTTATTCCAAGGGGAGAAAGACTGGTATCGTAAGTCTGACCCTGATAAATACCCTTAGTATTTGCAACAGACTCGGCGTGACGAACTAAATAAATTATTGCCATATTCATTTTTTAAACAAAAAAACACCTTCTTTTAAAAGGTGTTGCGCGCCCGATGTAACATCGGACAGGTGCCAGCTCAACTTTTACCCGCCAGATTGGCGGGAATGCTTTATTTTTACCTTTACGCAGTAATTACGGAATGGTTTTTACCCCAATCAGCTCGGTAGTTGGAAACTACCTAATAACGCTTTTACAGTTTCAACAATTAATTGGTATTGTAAAAAATTATTCTTTAGGAGTCAATTCCAAATAAATTACTTACATTATAACCCTAAATCGTCTGAAATCCCCTGCATGGCTTTCAAAGAAATTTCGATAAAATCGGGGAGTTTAATTCCAAGTTTTTCTTTGCACTTTTCGATTTGTTTTCTGTCTACCCCTTTTGCAAACTCTTTGTGAGGCCATTTTTTAAGGACCGATTCAACAGTCACAGACGATAGTTTTTTGTCCGGGCGAACTAAGGCAACCGCAACAATCAGGCCGGTCAATTCGTCACAGCAGTAAAGCGCCCATTGCATTCGAGTTTTGGGCAACCTACCTTCATGAAACCAGCCGTGAGATTCAATTCCCTCCAGTAATTCCTCATTTTTTTCTCCCAAATCCCGCACCCATTGAGCCATAAGTTTTGCATGTTTTTCAGGATGTTCTTTTGTAAATTCGTAGTCTCCGTCATGAAGGAGTCCCACAATCCCCCATGCTTCGGCAAGCTCAGCACTCTCAGTTTCTCCTTCTAGTTTCTCTGCCAGAGCTCTCATTACTGCTTCAACGGAATAACAATGGCGACGCAGATTGGTGTTCTGCATTTTAGAATGTAGCAGTTCTAACGCCTCTTGTCTGGTCATTTTTTATTTAAAGTTAGACGTTTTATTATCGTCTCTTTAGGAAATTTTTTCAGTAACCATCCCGCCCTTGGCCCGTATGTTTTATCGAGAATTACGGTATAAAGGGCTTTGAAAGCATCTATAGCTTTAATATTCATCTTTTCGATCAACTTAAAAATACTCCCATGAAGTTTTTCCGGGTCATTAACCTGTTGCCACACATCTGCCAACTCGTTTAAAAAAACCCACTGCTCTTTGGACAAACTTATTTCACCAAGTGACTGGGCTGATATCTGGTATTTATACTCTTCGGGGGCGTATTTACCAAGCCAAATATGTGCGTATCCCATACGTTCATATAAAATATCTCTCTCAGAATCTGTTAATTTAGACCCCTTAATTTGCTCAAAGCGTTCTTCTAATTTGATATTTGGAAGCTGTGTGTAGTTAGCGATATCTCTAAATCTAGGAAAAAAATGCTTTTTTGGAATTTTGTTGCCGACTTGAGAAACTTCAAAAATTCTCCCTAAATCTTCTTTGTTGCCACTTCCCCAATATACCCTCGCAGTATCATCATAATCATCAAACAAATCGGGGATAGTCATTCCGAAAGGATCAAAACTGATTTGCTTACTCACTTTAACTCGGGCAATCATAAATCTCATTAAATAAGGCGGAATAATTTCCGATACTTCTAAGGCAGAACTTCCCAAACCTTTTGAGGAACTCATTTTTTTACCCCCTACCAAGAAAAATTCGTGAGAAAAATGGTAAGGAATTGGGTAGTCAAGAACCTTTTTGCACATTAGCTTCGCAAAATCATGACTTCCGCCAGCACTCATGTGGTCCTTTCCGGCGCCCTCAACTGTAACGCCTATTACCTTCCATTTACACGGCCACTCAACTTTCCATGGAAGTTTACCAGCATAATTGTCTTTTGTGCTATAAGGGCTTACTTTTCCTTTGTTGCCACAACCCTTAGTCCAGTCCAATCCGATTCTTCGACATTCATAAGTGATTTTCTTACCATCCCAACCGTTTACAACTGTTGTAGATATTTTGCCACATTTTTCGCATTTGGCACTAAAGGGAAACCAGTCACGAGCGCGCTCTTTTTTATAAAGCGTCTTATATATTTTTCTTATCTCATCTGCCTTATCTAAACAAAGTCTAATCATCTCATTCATACGGCCTGTGAGATAAAGCTCGCTTCCCCAAATAATTTTTGGGTAAACTCCAATTTTGTTGAAAATTTCTATATACTCTTCACCCCACCTCTTTCCATACGAATCAAACCCCGGCTCAGGTGAAGGAATCATAAACAGAGGCTTACCCAAGTGCTTTCTATATTCTTCCTGGTCAACGTAAATCGGAAGACCATCCATGGGATCATGGTCTTCCAAAACGTAACTAAAGTTAACTTTTTGCTTTTGATCTTTTAAAGATCTATAAATGAGCTCGTGAGTTAAAACCGCTCTGACTGAGCCAATATGAACCCTCCCAGACGGAGTTTTCATATCGTCGATCCAATATGGCAGATATTTTTTTGACTCGATTATTTCTTTTGCAATTTTATCTGCCCAATACATAATCTGATTATACTAAAAAACCCCGCTTTTGCGGGGTTAAGGTTTTAAAATTATTATTTTATCGACAAAACCTCGTAAACAACTTTCCCCGCAGGTGCTTCTACTTCCACCCTGTCCCCCTTCTTTTTACCCAAAAGTGCCTGGCCCAAAGGAGACTCGATAGAAATTTTGCTCTTTACAGGATCCGCCTCCCATTCACCAACCAAGTGATAAACAGTTTGACTACCATTATATTTAACGCTTACTTTTGCTCCCAAACCTACTTTTCCGTGTCCATTTGAAACTGGTGCAACAACCGCATTTTTGAGAACTGTATCGATCTCGGCAATCCTACCGTCAAGAAACTCCAGTTCATCACGTGCTGAGTGATAGTCACTGTTTTCAGCAAGGTCACCTTCCGACCGAGCACGCGAAAGCCGCTCGACTAACCGTGGACGCTTTACATTCACCAGTTCATCAAGCTCTTTTTGGAGAGCCATAAGGCCTTCTTTTGTAACTTTTACTTGTTTATTCATATCTATTTAAACCAATAAATTATCCTTCATCATTTCGGCTCGGAAATATATTATTGAAATATACTTCCTAGACTTAAATAACCTTATTAAAAAAGGTTTGAGGTGCCAAAACGAATGAAGGAAGCCTAACCATGTTAATACCCGAATATACTATACCCTTAACACACCTTTGTCAAGGACACGAAAAGGCCTTATATATCGGATAAACACGCGCCGTTCAAATTGTTAAATAAAGGTTTAGTATCAACCTCCTTGCCTCTGGGAGGATCTATCTCTATTTCAACCTTTCTTCTGGTCCAATAACCTTGACATTTGGAAAGTTCACTTTCAAAAGTACTGCCACTTTCCATCCAAATATCCACATGAATTCGCCCATTATTCTTCCAATTTTCCACACAACCCGCACAAACATCCTCCATAATCGCGTATTTTTTAAGATATGGTAAATATATTTTGGTGCCTGCTGGGTAGAGATCTGGGTCAGAAGCAAATGTGACCGGATCTTGATAAGTACCAACACCACCTGCTACTTCATGAACAGTCTCGGGAAATTGTGATTTTTTAAAATATATTCCATTACCCGAGGGGCTATTGTCAGGCCAACCAAAAAAAGTGATAAAAGCGTCTACACAGTCCCCAATACACGACTTTACAGTCGGGGTAGAAGTGGGTTCTGATATTACAGACTCCGGTGTAAATGTTGGTGTTGGTGATAAAGTTTGCACATCCTCGCTCGCCTGAAACTCTTTAACTTCAAGTTTGTTTTGAGTGTTATTAATAAATATAACAATTGCAAACAGGCTAAGTATTGTTAAACCTAAGCCAGTTATTACCGAAGTCTTGTTGATAAGTTTAAAATATTGCACTTCAAGATTGTAACACACTTTAAAAGTTATACTTTTAGGTAAGTTTGCTGTAAAATATGGAGGAATTGGCCTTGTTGACATAAGGCCCCATCGTCTACAACACGAGGCGTAGCCGAGGGGTGCTATACGATGCCCTTTTATAGGGCCAGCCAAATTTATTTGGCCCCATCGTCTAACGGCTCAGGACATCAGGTTCTCATCCTGAAAATCCGGGTTCGAATCCCAGTGGGGTCACATTAGGAAAGAGCTTTAGTTATGGTTAAGCGGGCAGTATCTAGTGAAGTTCCGCCAACTAAGGCCACTTCTTCGACTATCTTATCAATCGCAAGCTCCAAAATATCGCGCTTTGTCTTGGTAAAACCCTCCTCGTTTTCACTCTTTTCTCTCCAACATCTCTTTATTATCTCCGCAGTCTCATAAATGCTGTTACTTTCTAAAATAAGTTTCGCTTCAATAGCATCAAGTTCCAAGTAACGAGACTTTCCAGAAAGTCCTTCGATAATTTCTTTTAATTCTTTTGCACTAATTGGTTGACGAACATTTGCCTCTGTCAAATTGTTTTCAGGGAGCGAACAAATCACGGTATTATTGGAGATGTTTGAGTAGTGAGGCTTATAGCAAATTATTCTCCGAGTTTTACCATCGGCTTTTTCTTCGTTAATTCTGTATATTGTGTATACTTTCCCGCCTTCAACTAGTTTGGTCCCTATTTTTAAGTTATTAATAATTGACCTCAATAGATATATTATATCACACAAAGGAAAGTAACTCCGGAGGGAGGGTTAATTAACTGTCAGGAAGGGAAACACACGAGGCTCTTTTGTAACATCTAGCGGCCATCTGACAAGTACATAAGGCAAAACTTCTTCTATTTTTGTGGCAAAAATGAACGTGATGTCTTTCCTGACTTCACTCGGGACCTCCTCCATATCTTTTTTGTTGTCTTTGGGAAGTATTACTTTTTTCACACCCGCTCTGTGGGCAGCAATAACCTTTTCTTTTACGCCTCCAATCTCCATAACATTACCACGAAGTGTGATTTCCCCTGTCATGGCAACATCTCGCCTTGTTGGTACACCTGTCAAAGCGGAAACCAAAGCAGAGGTCAAAGCAACTCCTGCTGATGGTCCATCTTTGGGAACTGCACCCTCAGGTACGTGGATATGAACATCAATTTCCATACCAAAGTCGCTTTTAAGACCAAGTAACTGCCAATGGGCTTTAGCCCAGGTAAATGCAGCTTTCGCGGATTCTCTCATGACATCACCTAACTGACCAGTAAGTGTAAGTCTGCCCTTACCCGGCATCAGTGCTACCTCAATAAATAAGACGTCGCCACCAACGGATGTAACAGCCAAACCAGTGGACATTCCAACCTCGTCCTTTTTGCCAACAATCTGGGAAGAAAATTTCCTTGGACCCAAAAACTTTTCAACATCCTTTAAGCCAACATTATTCGGATATTTTTTCTTCTCGGCCATCTGCCGAACAATTTTGCGACAAATCGTTGCCAAGTTTCTCTCAAGCTCACGAACACCTGCTTCACGAGTGTATTTTTCTATCACACCGAGTAATGCTTTTTCCTCAATTGATACCTCCTTGGTACTTAAGCCATTGAGCTTTGTTTGTTTTGGCCACAAATACTTTTTTGCAATGTGAAGTTTCTCATGCTGGGTGTAACCTGAAAAGCTAATCATCTCCATCCTGTCCCGAAGCGGTATTGGAATACCATCTAGAGTATTGCCCGTGCAAATAAACATCACATCTGAAAGATCAAAGGGAACTTCCAGATAGTGATCTGAGAACTCCTTGTTTTGCTCAGGATCCAGTGCTTCAAGAAGAGCAGATGTAGGATCCCCCCTAAAATCAACTCCAACTTTGTCTATTTCATCAAGCATGAATACCGGGTTTTTTGTACCGGCATTTTTAATCCCCTGGATAATTCTTCCAGGCAGCGCCCCGACATAAGTCCGTCTATGCCCTCTGATTTCTGCCTCATCACGAATACCTCCAAGAGATACTCTAGAAAACTTTCTACCCAAAGCCTTTGCAATAGACTTTCCAATAGAAGTTTTACCTACGCCGGGTGGACCAATAAAACACAAGATTGTGGGAAGAGAACCCTCTTTCTTTGTTTTCATCACAGCCAAATACTCAAGCACTCTTTCTTTCACTTTTTCAAGACCATAGTGGTCCTCGTTTAATACATCCGAGGCTTTTTTTATGGAAACGTTACTTTTGCTCTTTTTACTCCAAGGCATATCTGTAAGCCAATCCAAGTAGTTACGAATATACCCTCCCTCAGGGTTATGTGGAGAAAGCTGACTTAAACGTTTGAGTTCTTTTTTGGCTCTATCTTCGACGTCTTTGGGCATTCCTGCTTCTTTTATCTTTGCACTATACTCTTTAACCTCATCGCGCGAGACATCACCATCTTCTTCACCGAGTTCCTCCTCGATAGTTCTTTTCTTCTCTCTAAGCATTGCTCTTCTCATCTGATCCTCGAACCTCTTTTGAGTTTTTACTGAAATGGTTTTTTCAAGGTCAAGTACATTTACTTCGTGAATCAGATACTCATTTACTTTTTGAAGCCTTGCCTTCAGTGAGGTCTCTTCGAGTAGCTTTTGCTTTTCTGCCATTTTCATATCTAGTGTTGAAGCGATCAAATCAACAAGTTCGGAATCGCTCGATTGACCGGATACTATTTTCATAACCGAAGTGATTTCCGCACTTTTACCCAAATTAATCGCCTTTTTAAAAAGCTCAAGTAATCCTCGAGCACTTGCTTTTATCTCATCCCCATCCTTGTCTTTATCTACTTCAATTTCGCTTACCTCGGCCACTAGGTGCGGTGAGTCAATATTAATGCCCTCCAATTTAATACGCGCTTGGCCGTGAACCATAGTGTGAACCTCACCTTCTGTTTGCATCATCTGCGTAATAGTGGCAATGGTTCCAACCTTGTAAAGATCATCTTCCCCGGGGTCTAATGTTCTCGAATCCTTTTGAGTAAAAATTGCAACAACCCTGTCCTCACGAAACGCAGCATTTATGGCGGAAACGGATTTAGGCCTACCAAATGAAAGTATCGCTTCTGAATGTGGAAAAACTACGCTTTCTCGGATTGCAACTACCGGAACTGTTCTTGTAATTTTTGCTCTCGATTCCATAATATATAAGTTAGCAGTCTAACAACCTAAGTGCTAAATGTCAATAACTACTTTCCCATAAGTCTATTTGTGATATGAAAACGATCAAACAAATATGCTATAGAAATACCGATTGCGACCCCCCCAATAACATCTAATGGAAAATGAGCATTACTTAGTATCCTACCCATTCCAACTCCAACAGCTGCTACGATAAATAAGACTCCCATTTTTTTGTCATGAAGCCAAATCGTAAAAGCTATAGCGAAAGAAACCACTGTGTGTTGCGATGGAAAGGTTGGACCAAACGGCTCAGTTGCCGTCAGGGGATTTACACCAAAGGTAACATATGGGCGCGGTATTGGGAGAACAGCTTTGACCATCCCTGCAATAGCCCACGCAACAAGAGCTGAAAAAAAGGCATGAAATACCTGTTCTCTTTTTATTTTGCCATCAATAAGCCATAAAATAGCAAGTCCGGCAAAAATCGCCCATACAAGAAAACTCGCCATAAAAGTAATCAACAACTCGTTCATCTATAATCTGCCTCTATTAGTAGTATACTCCATACTATATGAGCAGGAAGTATAGTGTAATAGGAAGCTTTGAATTTGCAATTAACGGAATTAAGGATGCATTTAAAAACGAGCCAAACTTTAAGATACACTCCATGGCTGCAATTGTAGCTTTATTTTTAGCTTTCGCTCTCTCGTTTTCAGCAATAGAAACGGTTATCCTGATTTTAACAATCCTTTTTGTATTAATTCTTGAGTTAATAAACACAACGCTCGAAAAAATTACCGACTTAGTCAGCCCTGAAATACAACCTAAGGCAAAAGTGGCCAAGGATGTCTCGGCAGCGGCAGTATTTCTGGGGTCTGTAGGCGCTTTTATAATCGGCCTGATACTTTATCTGCCCAAGATAATCCTGTTATTTAGTTAAAAGAATTGCCAATACGGCTAGAATAAAAGTATAAACTCCAAACACGCTGAATTTTTTATTTTCAAGCAGTTTCATAGTCATTTTAATCGAAACCAAGCCTACAAAAAGTGCTGAAAAAAAAGCGGATATATAGTAAGGGATACTTAAGGAACCAGGTTCATTGTAAAAAGAAATAAGCTCCACCAGATTTGCACCCAATATTGCAGGCACGGAAAGGAGAAAGGAAAACTGTGCAACATTTCTTTTATCTATACCAAGAAATGATCCTGCAAAAATCGTTGTTCCGGATCTCGATATTGCCGGTAAAATTGCTAAAGCCTGTCCAACTCCGATAAACAAACTGTCCCTAAAACCTATTGAGTCTCTTTTTACCCTTAATTTATCCGTTAAAAAACAAAATACCGAAGTAATCAAAAATTGCAACCCCAATAAAAATCCAGCTACCGAAAAGCTCTCAACCAAAGGCCGACGAAAAAGAATACCGAAAGCCGCCGCCGGGATGCTTCCCACAATTATTAGTTTTAAATACTTTGCTTTAAACTTTAAAATGAAATCTCTGAAATAGATTATCACGGCAAATGTCGTTCCTAAATGCACAACAACGTCAAATAAAACTCCCGGCTGAGAAAAACTTGGAATAAGTTTCTGAAACAAAACAAGATGACCAGACGAAGACACGGGTAAAAATTCGGTAAGTCCTTGAACTGTACCTAGAAATAGAGACGTCAAAAGATTCATCTTGTTCCCGAGCTAACTTTCTTACTTTTAACTAAGTGAATTAAACCAGGCAGTACTGAAGCAAATATAATAACAGCAATTATAGGCAGTAAATATTTATCTACATCAGGAATAACACTTCCCAGAAAGTATCCCAACAAAAGCATCCCAGCTGCCCAGAAAAGTCCTCCTAAACAATTGAAACTAATAAATGTTCTGTAATGCATTTTTGCCATACCAGCGACTATGGGGGCAAAAGTTCTGACAGCAGGAACAAATCTTGCAAGCACAATTGTTTTACCGCCGTGCTTCTCATAAAACTCCTGTGCTTTAGTCATGTACTTTTTTTGAAAAAAGAAAGACTCTTTTTGCCGCAATAACCAGCTGCCAAATTTATTCCCCATCCAAAAACCCACGCTGTCGCCTGTTATTGCAGCAATTACTAAAAGTGGCACTAAAACCAAAATATTCAAAATATTTTGCGAAGCCAGAAATCCTGCAGTAAAAAGCAAGCTATCACCGGGTAAAAAGAAGCCAAAAAATAGCCCTGATTCGGCAAAAACAATAAAAAATAAACCAATGTACCCCCAAGTCTTGACAATTTCTACAATATCAAACTGAAATAACATATATTAAATAGTATAAAGAAACTCTAATACGGTTCAACAAGAAAAAGCAGTGGACCCTTATTTCCAAGGTTTATTCCATCACACGTTATACCCCAGGGCCCAAGACCTGAGAGCACTTTAGTATCTATTTCTATAAATTCGGTTGGATCCACTTCTTGCACAATATTTGTGCTCGAAATTCCAACTTTATGTGAAACACCGTCCCTATTTACAATTGAAAAGGTACTACCCTTGGTCACTCTAAATGTTTTTGGATCGAATTCTATGGATCCACCGAGACTCGGCAAAAAAGAAATATTCCCTTTTTTACAACCAATAAGCTTCACTATATCTCCCATTTGTGCCTCCAGCTTTCTAATTTGAGTATCTGACACACCCAAATCGGCTAAATTTAAATCAATAAACTTGCCCAAACCTTTCAGCGCAAATACAATTAATGCCGTAACAAACAGTAAAACTATTATTAGCTGCTTACTCATCACAATTGACGATTATGACATTCTCCCCGCTCTGATAGCGCGGGGTTTCTCCTCTAAAGGAGAATGACATATCAGCGTTCAATTCATCAGCTTTGCTTACAGCCCGCTGTTTTCTTGAATGCTGCTATAATATACAATAATTTGTCATGAAAAATACATTGGTAATAATATTTTTAACGCTAGTCTTTCTATTTCTTCCACAGTCGGTCTTGGCGATTTATTCGCCCCTATCTGCCGATAACAACCTTTTTGGGATTCATGTCACAGACGAGTCAGATCTAACTGACGCTGCTAAACTTGTAAATGGATCTACTGCCCAGTGGGGTTACGTAACTTTTGTTATTAGAGAGGATGAAAGAGATCATGAACGTTGGCAGAAATTTTTCAATACTCTCTCAAGTCTAAAGTTGATTCCCATTGTTAGGATAGCCACAAAAATTGAAGAGTCAAATTGGAAAAGGCCTGAAATCTCGGAAGCTAGTAATTGGGCTAACTTCTTAAATAGTTTAAAGTGGCCCATATTAAATAGGTACGTAATTATTTTTAACGAACCCAATCATGCTTCTGAGTGGGGCGGTGAAATCAATCCAGGGGAATATGCTCATATACTTAGGAGTTACACTATGGCCTTTAAAAGCAAATCTGATAATTTCTTCATTCTCCCTGCCGCGATTGATGCTTCAGCACAGGATTCAAAAAACTCGACAAGCTTTATAAGTTTTGTTGAAGGAATGATTCTAAAAGATAATAACATATTTAAGATCATAGACGGATGGAATTCACATTCTTACCCCAATCCCGGATTTTCAGGAAGCACCCAAGACTCGGGAAGAGGAACCATAAAGAGCTTTACTTGGGAAATTGAGTACTTATCAAAATTTGGTCTTAAAAAAGACATACCTGTATTTATAACCGAAACCGGCTGGTCGGCGGAAACAAAAAGCGAAAACGATATTTCGGAAAATTACGCAAAAGCTTTTCTAACAGTCTGGAACCAAAGCAATATTATTGCAGTAACCCCTTTCATACTTGACTATGCAAACCTACCCTTTAGTCATTTTTCGTTTAAAAACGCAGTTACTGGGAAGTACTATAAATTTTTTGAAACAATTGCAGGTATCCCCAAACTAAAAGGCAAACCTTTAAGAGATAATGTCAGTATTTTCGAACAAGTGGGAACGATCAAAGAAAACGTCATAAAAAACTCCATTGAAAATATCGCACAAAAACTCAACTAACTTTGGGACTTTCCAAGTAATATCGCGCAAATTCGTCTGCGTCGGTTTCGCTTCTTTTATCGCTACCTTTTCTTATTATTACCCCATAGGGGTTACGGTGACCCAACATAATGTGGGCGATTTCGTGCGCGATAGAATACCTAATCTGATCATCATCTTGGCGAAGAAGATCGTCACTCAAAAAGACCAGCGACTTACTCGCTAAACCATCTGCTTCTAAAGTAAAAGACCACGCGTCGTCAAAAGGAGTAATAAACCACACATTTCTTGTTATATAGTCAACTACGGCTTTTGGGAAAAGCAATAAAGTCTCGCATATTATTTTCTTCGATCTGTCGTCCCCTATAAGTCTTGATCCAAAATCTTTTAATATTCTACTTAAATCAAGCTTTTCTAACTTCATGATCTGGCTCGGTCTAGAAACCCGAATACTTTACTTATTACTTGTTCAAACAAAGAATTATTTTGTCTTTGCAACTTTTTTTTAAGAGGTTTTGACCAAGCAGAAAGAATCACCCATTTACCCTTTTCATTTTTTTTAGCAACTACTTCAACTTTTTGGTCACCCCAAGTTCGCTCATACACCCATCCACCACGACTTTCCGAAAATCTGCTATTCTGGGGGCTACTCCATGTCGCCCATGCGTCACCTTGCCTTATTCCACGCTCTTTTAATCTTTCCAATATGTGATTAGTCCAAATGACTCCACCGTAGTTTGGGTCCATTAAAATGAGGGCAAATTGTATTCTGAAACAAACATACTTTCAAAACTTTTCATAAACTGGTCCAGGGGTTCGGCACCCGATGGTGCGCTAATATTCAAATCTTTACCGTGATTAGTCAGAAGCATTACAATTGCAACATCAAACTGCTGCGAGTTTCCTAGTATCGAAAGAGGGTCATCGTTAATTACCCCTCCGCTTGAATAACCTGTTCCGCTATCCAAGATAGTTGACATTGAAACTTTTGTGATATAAAAACTACTTCCATCCACCCACAAGTCAACCTTCAAATCTTTCAAAAATTCTGATGCTTTATAATCAGAAGGCTTGCTTCCGTTTTTCTCAAATTCACTTAACTTTTCCATTATGTAATCAAATAACTCACTGTTTGGTTGGAAATGGAATTTGTATGACTTTTTCCCGTCAAGAGATTCCTCAGTCATCTCAAGGTTACTTAGCACTTTCTCCTCCAAAATTAGTTCTAAACTCTTTTGGATTTCCTCTTCCATCGAAGGTGTCGCACCTTGAGTGCTAATGCCGGAGTCCACCCCCAGTAATTCATCTTTGTTAACTTCGATCCACCTTCCCAAAAAGGGGGACACTTGATCATTTGATATACCAATAAAGCTTAAAATTAATGATGGCACTTTATTTACACGCAGGTAAGATTTATCATTGATACTAATAATGTCCATGTTAAACTCCTTTAGGACAGTCAAATTCAATTTTGTTTTAAGGTTATCCAAATCTCTGTAATCAAGATCTCCCATAAACTGCATGTCAATACTTCCAAGTCCCAACATTGAAAAACTTCCGGAACTTAAAGCCACTGAAAGATTAAAACTTACCGAATCTACATTTTTCTGCGCATCATAAGCTTTTTCTAAAACGTACCTTGGAGTTTTGGGTGTAAATGGCAAACCCTGGACTAACGAAGCTATAGACTTTTGTAAATTTTTGTTTCCTAAATCCACTCTTTCATAAGCTACCGCATAAAGCCCTCCCCCGGCCAATAAAAGCAAGGCAAAAAATAAAATCAAACCAATCGGAAATACTTTAAAACCTCTTCTTTTCTGTGAAAATTCTCCAACGCCAAACCCCTGGTTTGATGGGTTTTGATCCGAAGGCAAGGGTTGAGTTACAACATGAGGTAGTTCTGCTATATCAGAAGGAACCTGGTCAAGCTTCATGTCCTCAGGGACACCTTGTGAAAGATCATCCAAGTTAGGATTAGATTTTTGACTGGTATTGTTAGAATTGTTGTCCATTAAACCAAAGCCTTTAAAAAGTATAACAAAATTTTCACCACTTTGTCTGCAACTAAAACATTCACCGCGGTTTGAACTTTGCGACTATGTTTATCGTCCATATCTCACATTATAGCATCGACCACCTACCGCTTTTCTGATAAAATTCTTCTATATGCTTAGCCAACTAAATTTAAGCGTCTCAAATATTAAGCTAAAAAAACTTCTTATTACCGACCTCAAAATCGCCGAAAGTACAATAAATAAGTATTTAGATGAAATCACTTTAAACATAATTCTCAAAACACTTCCAAACGAAGACAGATTACAATTTTATAATTTATCCGAAAAAGATACTGTATTAGCAAAAGAGTTTATTAATGCCAAAATTCCAAATTTGGAAGAGCTTCTTGTCCAAAGAGTCCAGGAAGATTTAGGTACAAACCAATGACCGAAGCGTCATCTTCTCCAAACGTAACATCCGAGAACCTAGAATCCTTTGCCGCAATTCACGGATTGGAAAACCGTGTTATTACTTTAACCGACCAAGCAGCGACTGATAATAATAACAGGTTTCTTAATGATTTAAAATCCAGAGTTGAAAAAGCAAAACAAGAAATTTCACTTGCTCTCCATCAACTCAAAAGGACAGCTCGAGAAACATTTTCTTTTCAATCAAGGCAAGCGGCAATGCAAAAAGTAATGTCTTTAATGGCCGCAGGTGTAGCAACCGTCAGTTCCGGAGACCTTACAACCGCTAATTACCGTCCTACCACAAATTCCTCAAACAAAAACGAATTGCGGGTTATACCCACTGAAGATCCTTTTCTTCCAACTTCAAGGAAAAAGGAAGGAAGAACAGAAAAACCAGTAAAAAAACCGGCAAATCTAGACCGATTGTATTTACAGCCAATGGATGTTCTCTACCAAAGATTTGACATCCCCAACCGAACGGACGACAACCCAAGTAATATTTGTGCACCAATGTCGGCTGATGTCTGGAATAATTTGGATTATGATGGAAAACCGGACATTCGCCTTGCGCCCAGCCAATTTTTCAAGCGAAATGGTAAAGAATACGCTAAACTTTTATCGCAAACACATAGGGCAGATAAAGGTTACGCTCGTACAAATATTAAGCTCGCTGTCGCAAGTGGAAATCTAAAATTAAAGGTTGGAGATTTTTTGTATCTATTCGGCAATAGTCCTATTCCAGACAAAGACATCGGGCACCTTATTGTCGTGTCCGAAATTGACGACGAAAGCAGAGCCTATGCTTACTCTAACGAACCCAATGCCCAAGGTGGCTACAGCATAGAAAAAGTCCTATTAGTCGACCCAGAAGATCCTAAAAGTGGAATGTTATATTCTTGGGGAAATGGTGGAAAATTTGGCGTAGACGGCTTTTATCACTATAAAGCCATTACCGGACCTAATCCACATCCTGGGGTTGATAGTCAGTTCTAATACAAGTTAAAGTAAAGAATATGAAAATAAAACTGCCCAGGTTAAATCTTCGTAAAATCATCAAGCCTGATAAACACTTGCCGATAATAATTGTTCTGGTAGTTTTTGTCGTCGCGGGCTACTACCTTTCAAACACTAAAATATCATCCCTACAAAATATTATTCAAAATCTAAATAATCAAGAAGATCAGAATCTAGTCGAACTGGAAAAAATTGGCAAGGAACTGGAGAATTTGAAAAACCAGGACCAAATAAAGATTAACGAAGACCTTGAGTCGAAAATAACTAGTATAGAAACTACTTACAAAAAAGCGGTTACGGTTTACGAAGAACTCCTGGATCTTAAATCCCAAACAACAAAGACAGCCGATTTGGACAAAGCATTTTCAGAGTCTCTAACTCTTCTTTCCAAACAAGATTACGACCAGGCTGACAAAAAACTTTCCGATTTGACGAAAAGTATTTCGGATGAAAATTCAAAGATTGCAGCAGCATTTACAATTCCCGCAAATGTACCTGAAAATAACTCCCCGCCAGGTGCCGGATATAGTAAACAAAGTGTATCAAGCGATGTCGGAAGTTTTTTAGTTAGCATGATTGCCGCAGATATCGGATCTACCAAAGTAATAGTGGATACAGCGTCAGACTCCGACTGCTCGGACAACTGCCCTGTACTCCCACTGGCAACATACGTCTCGCGAAATGGCGCATTTGCCGGAGTCAACGGGACATATTTTTGTCCGGCAAGCTATCCTAGTTGCGCAGGCAAAACCAATACCTTCGACTTACTCGTTATGAACAAAAACAAGTATTACTTTAATTCAGCAAACAACGTTTATAGCAACAACCCTGCAGTTATTTCTGGAAACGGTTATATAAGATTTGTGTCAACTGCTCGGGAGTGGGGACGCGATACTGGTGTTGACGGAGTTATATCTAACTACCCATTGCTTGTCCAGGGAGGGAACATCACTTTTGGAGGCGATGATGATCCCAAGAAAGGCAGCAAAGGTTCACGAAGTTTCGTAGCTAACAAAGGAAATTCTGTTTATATAGGCGTAGTTCACAATGCAACAGTTGCCGAGTCCGCAAGGGTAATGAAAGCGCTGTCGATGGAAAATGCTTTAAATCTTGATAATGGTGGGTCAACTGCTCTTTGGTCCGGAGGTTACAAAGTCGGCCCCGGTCGCGACTTGCCCAACGCAATTTTATTTGTGAGAAAATAATTTGAGTAGATTATGTTTTATTTTCCTTGGAAAAAAATTTAATCTATTAAAGTCCTCGAATTTTATCCATTCCAAATGATAGCTATTATCTTCACAATTTGCTTCTGCCTCCTCACCACCGAGAATTGCATTTCCATTATTTACTTCACACAAAAAGTATGGAAATTCCTGCCCACCGGCGGTTTTTTCGTAAAACATCAATGTTAATTTTTGCGAGTTTAATCCTGTCTCCTCTTTAACTTCCCTTTTTACAGCTTCTTCCGCAGTTTCCCCATTTTCAATCCCTCCCCCCGGTAAAACCCAGTACTCGGCACTATTTTTCCGTCTATGGATTAATAGAATTTTCTTTTTTCTCAAAATAATTGCTGATGATCTAATCCTTGCCATTCAGATTTTTCGATGGTTGGTACACATTATATTACTACAGACTATCCCTGGAAGCTCTTTTTCGCCAAGCCTATCAACGATAAATATTGTGTCCCCAGTAGATCGGTTTCCTAGACGCAATCTTTCAAATAAAGTTGTTGGTTTTCTTGTAAAACGGAGGCAACCAAGTGTAAACGTACTATCTTCCCTATCAACAACATCCGGAATATCTAAGAACACACCCGCATCACAATTACTAACGTTTGCATTTTCTGCCGTCATTTAGATAGAATTTTAACCCACTCATTAACCGAAAGTAAATGGAAAAAACATTGATCAGATGGATATCTCCTACAAAGAGTAGAAATTGTTAAACCCTACTTGCAGGCAATAAGATTAGTTTGAAACTTGAATTTCCCGCGAGTGACCTCCAGAAGTGCCATCCCAATCAAACCCCTCGCCCGTGTAATGATATTGAACATCAACCCTAAATTGCCCAGGGTGCATACCAGGAGAAGTATAAGTGTAGTTAGGTTGTTTAATCACTTCATTTAATTGACTACCCCAGTTGGGTGGCAAAATACCCTGGCACGATCCTGTCGGTTTAATTTTAACTATCCAATCCCCCACCAACGGTTTACTGTCTTTTTCCTTTAGGGTAATTGTTATCGTTGCCAAACCTGCAGTCGGATCAAATTTGGAGCATCCACCTGATACCACTGTCGCTACCGGTGTAGGTGTTATAGTTTTAACCGGCATTACAGTTGGTTTAAGAGTAGGCTTGGGGGTCGGTTTGGGAGTTGGGGTGGTAGTGGGTACCAGTGAGAAAGTCGATTCAATCGCGGGCGCAGGTGTTGTGCCAGGTGTAGAAGTTAAAGAAGAAAAAACTACTGCGGTAATTACAACCACAGCAACAATCATAATAACTGATAAAAAAGCGATCCCTCGCCTCATATATTTTTTATAGTACAAAAGTACAAACTACTCAACCGCATCTTGTTATACTTCAGTCGTGAATAAGATCAGGTTCACGACTTCTGAGACAGAAGTACACCCTTTCGATAACTTTGTCACGACAAACACAAAATATTTACTTCTTGGCATAAAAAAATAATTAGTTTATACTTATCGAAATAAATATGAATAGGGTAGTACACTTTGAAATCCAAGCTGATGACCCAGAGAGGGCAATGAAATTCTACAAAGACGTCTTCGGCTGGGATTTTCCCCAGTGGATGAAAGAACCGCTGTACCACGGAGTAATGACAGCCCCAACGGCTAGCCGCGAACCAGGTATTAACGGAGGCTTACTGAAACGGCCTGCCAAAACTCCGCCTCCAATGTACGGTACAAACGCCTATGTCTGCACTATAGAGGTTGAAGATTTTGATAAAATAGCTAAAAAAATTGAGGGGGCCGGCGGCAAGGTTGCTTTGCCCAAACATGCAATCATGGGAATTGCATGGCAAGGGTACTTTACTGACACCGAAGGAAATACTTTTGGCATCCACCAGCCGGACAAAAACGCAAAATAGTCGTGAAAAACATACTTGACAGACGCCTGAATTCAATCTACATTCAATTAATAGTTTAAAATGTCCTCAAGAAATAAAAACAATCTAAGCAAACTATTTCCGCTTGCAGTAGTTGCATTTGGAGTCGTTACAATAACGGCAATTAGCTTATCTAGCCGACGACCTCAATATTCAAACACCGAAGCAAAAGCAAAAGCAATTTGTAACTCAAAATACAATCCAACGATAAAACCAGATGAATTCACAACCAAAATCACAAATAAATATACGTCTTTACCTGTTGGAAGAAAACTAACTTATGAAGAACAAACCGTAGATGGCACTGAAAAAGTAGAAATAACTATCGATGGTCAAACTAAAAAAGTTATGGGGGTTACTACTTTAGTATATAGAGATAAGGTTTGGCTAGATTCCAATGAAGACGGGAAATATACCGCAAAAGAGATAATTGAGGATACAAAAGATTATGTTGCACAACATAAAAACACAAGAGACCTTTGGTACTTTGGCGAAGATGTCAGTAACTATGAAGATGGAAAATTTTTGAATAATGATGGAAGCTGGCTTGCTGGCAAAGATGGAGCAAAACCAGGCATTTGGGTAAAGCAAAGCCCTAAAGTTGGTGAAACTTACTTACAAGAGTGTTATAAAGGAGAAGCAGAAGATACTGTCGAAATAGTCTCTCTTGATACCAACGTTAAACTCAAAGAATTTGGTACATTAAAAGATTGTTTAAAAACTTATGACTATACACCTTTGGATGCTGAGTCAAAAGAATTTAAATATTACTGTCCCAGTCTTGGAGCAAGGGTGGCTACAGAAAATATTTTGACAGAAGAAAGAGCAGAATTGGTGGGACTGCAAGATAGTAAGAAAAACAACGACGATGACGAAGACGAAGATGACGATGAGGATGATTGATAATCGCAATCGAGTTTAAATCACTCAATAACTTCATTACTTCCGACCCTAACAAATTTGTGATATTCTAATTTAGATAAATTTGTTATGAGATACGAATACTTAATTTCTCTCGTCCTTCTTTTATTAATTGCCGTCTGTCTCAAATTTAAATATAAAATCTCTGTTTTTAATTCTACGAAAGAAATTGTCACGTTTTATTCAGTAATTTTTGTCATTGGCACAATATGGGATAATTTTGCAGTATGGAGAGGTCATTGGTATTATCCCGGAAAGGGCATAATGGGTATCTTTGTAGGGCTTATTCCCATAGAAGATTATATTTTTGCAATAGTCACAAGCTACACAGTCTTAGTTCTTTATAAAACAATCCAAAAAGTCTATCAATAGTAAAACTATTCTAATTTCCTAAAACACTAGAGATTATAGATAAACACAATCTTTCTATAAAATGGAGGATTATTATAATATATCTCTATTTATAACTCGAGGCACCCCCGAATATCTTTGACGAAGAATACGAGAAGATTAAGAAATTATAGACTGACCCATCCAACCAGATATTTTTGTGTAAAATACTTATATGAAGAGGGGTAAGAAAGACCATATCCCAAAAGTCGGCATTGGAATAATGATCCTCAAGGATAAAAAAGTTTTACTCGCCAAAAGAAAAGGTTCTCATGGTGAAGGAGAATTTGCTTTCCCTGGTGGCCATTTAGAGTTTGGAGAATCTTTTGAACAGTGCGCCAGAAGAGAAACTAAAGAAGAAACTGGTATTGAAATTGACAATGTTCGTTTTCAATTCCTAGCCAATGTCAAAAAATACGTTGGGAAGCACTATGTGCACGTCGGCCTGTTAGCTGACTGGAAATCCGGTGAAGCTAAAGTTTTAGAACCAGATTATAGTGAAAGTTGGAATTGGTATTCATTAAATAATTTACCAAGTCCAATATTTGAGATGTGTAAACTATCTTTCGAAAGTTTAAAGACTAAAAAAATTTATTTTGATTCCTAACGAAAATATCCTAACCTGTTCTACTCATATCTACTCTCCTACCCCATCCAATTTTTGATATATACTTCGTTATATCAAGATTGACGAGATATGGCATTAAATAGAAAAGAAATTTAGAAACTTTTGGAAACCGAAATTGGGATTAATTACTCTTCACTTACAAATTTCTTTGATATAATCAAATGTAATGGAAACAGTTGCTGTTATTTCCAAAGTGCAAAAGGGTTTTATTGCTGCCATAGGTCTTTCAATCGTGATAGTTATTGTTTCGCTAATAGGAATAAATTCCCAAACTAGGGAAAGCTCCTCCCCCGAAGCAAACGAGCAGAAACCGTTTGAACCGGTGACAGAGGTAACCGAAAATTTCTACCTGCGAATTTCTGGAGATCTATTCAAAACAGAAACAGGTTATCGACTGGATGAGGGATTTATTCCATCATTGGCGCAAACGCTTCCTAAAGACCAGGCTCAAACTCCATATTCAATTGTCGCTACCGATATAGATGGTTCACAAAAAACTTATTATTCCTTAGCAAAGTATTGCGCACCCACAGGCTCTGACTATTGCATTGGTAAAGATGCATTGTTAATGCCCATAGGTGAAAGGTCTTTTTGGGAGCCGACAACTATCCTCATTACCAATGTCACTCAGTCAATAGAAATCCGAGTCCAGAATAAGACTATAAAAACATTTCAAAAAGTTGGGAGAGGACCTTCGATATTATCGTTTTCTAAAAAAGAGGCTAAACAAAAATTGTACGGAGAGGAGCGAAGCGGTATCGATGTCACTTGGGAAATAGAAGATGGCAATAACGGAAGATCATGGCCTTTACTTGAATATATGACCAATGAGGAAAGCTGGCAACCTTTGTATGCATTTCTTGACCCTAAAAAGTATCGCTCGTATTTTATAGACCCTAAAAGTAATATTCACACAACTTTAGATGTTATTACTTTACGGTTGCTGGTAACAGACGGGTTTTTCTTAGCACAACAGAATCTGGAACCTATTCCACTAACAATCGAGGATAAAAAAATTACCTTAAGTTTAAGTGGTGTGACTCATGGTGGGATTCGAACAGTAGGCCAAAACACTAATATTGATGTTCGTTTTATGGATCCTGAAACAGGAATTGGATGTAACGGCCAGGGCTGTGCTTTTGAAGGAAGTGAACCAAGATACAAAGTGACATGGTTTTCAAGTAAACAAAATATTTGCGAGGGGGACGTTTACAACGGAGTATTGATGTATACTTATAAAAAGGTAGGCGAACACAAGATCGGAGTAAGAGTGGAGCATGCGAAAAAGCCGGAAATTAATGCAGAAATTTCGGCTACGGTAACGGTTGAACCGTCGTTGTTTCCCCTTACGGATAACAGCCCAAATTGTAGTTACTGATCTGTATTTGACCCACCCCAACCAACTTTTGTAACATTCTTAAAACCAAGAAATGGTAGGAAGAAATTGCTGCTATTGTTGAGTAACTTTAACTCTGCCCCAACTCACTTTATTCCAAATCCTTTCATGAAATAAGTATAAAATAGTGCTTGACAGATTCGAGAATATCATTACACCCAGGGCAACGTCTAATTTCTTTGTTATCCAATAAACAATAACACTGTCGGCAGTCAATATCAGTGCGCGAAAAGTTAAAGCTTTAACTAATGAACGATGAGAGCTTTCTCTTGCATACATTTTTGAGTATTGTACATGAGACATAAATCTATTTCAACGCATTTCATGGCTGTAACTTATTCGAAGTATCTGCCTTTTAATTTATATAAAACAAGAAACCCGGCTACAATTGCGGCCAGGTTCAAAGCTATATTTCGGGAACTCAGTAAGTTATCCGTCAGGATATAAGTCGGCAACCCTATTACCAGGCTCGCAATTGCGCTTCCAGCCAGAAACTGTTTTAGGTTAAGGTTAATAATTCCTGCGAAAAATGATATCGCCTCCACAATAGTTCCACCGCCGGCAATCTTAAAAACGGCCACAGACTCAATCTCCCTTCCCTTTCTAACTTTCAACTTTGATATTTTATTTGATATTGTGTCTCCGAAAATTTTCTTAACAATAGTTATTCCCCATTTTCTACCCATGTAGTAGTTTGCTGTGGCGCCAATCATGGCTCCGATGAAGTCAGCCGCAAATGCCGCCTGCCAGCCGATTACTACTATAGATCCCCAAGTAATAAGGCCTCCTGGAATCGGCGGAAAAATCAAACCCATTATCTTCGCAGCGACAATAAAGATGAAATAGACAGCCAAATTTTGCTTGGCCCAAATAATAAAGCCATTGAGCGCCCCGGAGCTGTAAAGTAAATACCCCCCGAGGACAAAAATAAAATAGACTCCAACCATCAATGCCGGTCCAGTGAATCTCTTTACCACAGTCTAAAGTCTAATATAATTTACCCATGACTGAAAGAATACGAATGATAAGACACTTACTTTAAAGACAAAGAGGACTTGGAAGTGGTAAAATTAACGATAGGCATGGATGTAGAAGAAAATGTCACGACAGTTCAAAAGGTAAGCCCATTAGCAGAAACGGCGGCATATCTTGAAGCCATTGGAAGCACTTTGGAACCCGATGATCCCGTGGTCCGAAACCCCGGAAAAACAAGAGCAGAATTGATGACAGATCCAGAAATTGAAAAATGGTTAAAGGATAACCAGGCAAGAATTGACAAATATAGACCAATAGTAGAAAGCGAAGGTAGTACAGCAGGAAACGCGGCAAAAAGTTTCCTTAAGGTCTGTGAAAATGATCGCAAACTCACAATCGAATATTTAGCTAAAATAGGAAGACTCCCGGAAGCTTTGCAAGAAGAGTTGGCGGTAACAGGATAGTCTTCTCTGTTGAAAGTTGTTAATCATTGGTACTAAACTGAAATTGTGACTAAATGGACCAAAGATTACATTAGGGTCAAAAATAAGGCTCCGAAAATCTCTCACGAGCCGCCAATAGTTGATTTCAAAGTTAGAAATCCTATTACCTATATCAAGAATTGGTGGAAAAAAATAATCGGAAACGAGGGCGTAGAAATAAAAATAAAGGTCAGGCCCATTACTACACTTCTTATCGTAGCCTTAGTTCTTACAGGGACGTACGGTCTTGGCGTAATTACTGCATTTTTGGCCAAAGTTCCCATGATTAAAGACGTCCTTCCCACCCCCATTCCTTTACAAACACCGCAACCAACCACAAATCCCTGGAAGGAAACTGCATTTTCCGGAATCTTAAGGTATTCATCTGTTACGGGTAAATACTATCTTACAACCACTTCCGCTGAAGCAATTACTCTGGAAGTTCCCCCAACTGTTGATGCAGCGCGACTTGTGGGCAAAAAAATTTTCGCTGTCGGAAAATATAATATAACAACTGATATTTTAATTATATCCGATATAACAGGACTGGTAATACTTCCCGCGTCTACCCAACCAATACCGACCTTCACCCCTTCTCCAACACCAACTTTGACAAGCGAATTAATTTCAGGCTAAAAATTTAGTATAATTAGGTTTGTAGCATTGCCCGGTCGGCTAACGGTAGGCCAGATGGCTCTGAACCATCTAATCCACGTTCGAATCGTGGCTGGGCAGCCAGTAAGAAGAAGAAAGCCGTTTGGAGGTAGCGCTTTCCGCGCCCGCCTCCGCGGAAAGCGCGTCAAATCCGCCTTTTTTGAAACTTGCGGACAGCCGCCGGAAAAAGAAGAAAGAAAAAAACGCAGAAATTTTAAAGAACTTTTTATACAATCACATCCCAATCATCAAGGTAACTAGAGACATCTTCTGCTTTAGTCCTATCTGTGGGCAGACAAATATTTACAATTTTTTCATTTAAGGAAATGCATATTGAAAAATCTTTACTATCCTTATCAAATACGATTAGTTTTTTATTAATAAGCTCATGCATTTTTTGATAAGGAAGGAAGAGTATATTTTTCCTTTGTCCATGTTGAAGTACGAAAACATAAAACATATTACTGCTCTGATTTTTCGAAAAAGAACTGGTTGTTATAGGGATGGTTCTGCTTGATACTTTATCAAAAGATACATTTTTAACTTGAAAATAGAACGTCTTACTTTCCTTAATTGCAATTACGTCCACGCCCAAGTCGACAGGTAATAAACTTGCATTATAGCCCCTATACATCAATTCAGCCACGATGTATGTTTCTCCAGCTCTTCCCCAAAATAGCGGTTTATTTAAAAAATCTTTTATTAATATTTCTTTATCCTCTTTAATGGGTTGCATTTTTGTTTCGTTTTTTGCCAATTCGTAGGCTTTCTGGATACCGTTCCTACCAAATCTTTTATTAAAAATTACTTCTGAATATTTTCCATCACGTCTAATATCAAAAACTGTTGGTCTTTTCCCAATTTTTTTACTAAAATTTAGGATGTAACTTAATAATTCTTTGTCTGATGTACTCATCTTTTCTGCCAGTGGGGTTGGTTGAAGTCCTGCCTCTTTTAACGCACTTGCTAACCCAGAGAAGTGTACTCTTAAGTGATACTCTAGTCCTTTAATAGACCGAATCTCCTTTTGTGTTAGTCGAGGAGTTCTTAACTTAATAGCTAATTCTTTAAGCCTGTTTAAAGCTTCGTCTTTTGTCATGGCCATTTTCAAGTCGTAGAGATAGAAATTTATAGTGATTATAAAATGGATTATGTTTCAACGTCAAGGGCTTATGTAAGCTATGAAAAAACTTTTTCTGTGTTAAAATGTATTTAATCTAATAAAATTAGGATCCGGAGGTTAAAATGAAAAAAATAATAATCTTAATGTTTCTAATAATGTTTACACCGTTTTCTGTACAAGCAAAACAATACAACTGGGAAAATGTTGTTGTTACAGAGGCAAACACGGCTTTTGTGCCTGATCTCGCCTTTGGCGGAGGTAAATTTGGAGTGCTTTATCACGATAGCCGTAACGGCAATACTGAAATCTATTTTAATTTTATCAAGAAAAACGGAGAGAAAATTGGAAATGATATTAGAATCACGAACGATCCAAGTGATTCTATGGACCCTAATGTTGTTTGGAACGGCACGGATTTTGGTATTTTTTGGCGTGATTCCTGGAAACTTTACTATGCGAGAATTTCGACAGGCGGAAATATCATTTTAGACAAAACTTTAATTATCGAGGGCGGGGTTCATCCCTCGGTAGTTTGGAATCAAAAGGCAGAAGAATATGGCCTCGCATGGTGGGGAGATGAAGACACGGATCCTACGCCAGGAGGAGCAAGATTTGTAAGGTTAGATCGTGAAGGTAATAAACTTAGTCAATTAATACCTTTAAATTCTGTAAATGGAGGTGGATATTATCGGCCAAGAATTGACACCGACGGTTATGGATATGGAGTTTCTTGGTCAGACATGAGAACCTGCAGTGGTGCATGCCGTGAAGTAGTGTTTGCTTATGTGAACGAAAACGGAGAAAAAGTAGGTACCGATGAGGTTTTAACTTCTACGGGAGCGGAACACCTTAATGCAATGGTTTGGAATGGAAATGAATTTGCAATAATAACTTATGGTAATGCCGGCATTTCTTTAACTAGAGTGCATAAAGACGGAACTTTATTACAATTTTCACCTCTCACGGGTAATCCTCCTTTTAATAATAATATGGGTTTAGCTTGGGATAAAGATCATTATATTCTTAGTACCATAGGAGTATCCATTACGGGAGATAATGATATTTTAGTTGCAAATTATGGTCGAATAGGTAATATAATTGGTGAATATATTACAATCTCCACTTCCAATTTACAGGATTATTACCCAAGTAAACCAGTCATAGCCGGTGGCGATATTGCAGTTTCATGGGTAGCAAACCTTTATGAGTCTAATCAAAATATATCTTTTGCCAAAGCCCATAACTCACAGCAATAAACAAAAGTAAAGAATCTTCAATAAAATATATATTTGTAATTCTTAAAAATGTTGTACGTTTAGTACATATTTAAGATTCTTTGGATTTAACATCTCCATCAATAAGCGATTGCGGAGTAATCGCAAAATCGGACGTGCAAAAAATAGCGGAGGCGCGGCGGGTGGGGGCGCCGCGCCGGAGCAAGCGAGGCCGAAGGCCGAGCTAACACATTGAAGTTCGACATTTTTGATAAACGGCCAGCAAATCAATAATAGCCTTGAAATTTGCCACCAAACTCGGACAGTTCGAACCTTGTTAAAATATTAAAAGAAAACCACGGATGGGATTGGTTTTATGAATAAACAAATTTTGATAAAATATGCCTATGATTAAAGTTATTACATTTGATTTGGACGGAGTTTATTTCCCAAACGGAAAGGCTAATTTTATTTCTGCCTTAGGAAAACTTGGTATCAGTGAAGATGAAGTCAAAAGAGTATTTCTTAAATCTCCCCAGATGAACCAACAATATAAAAACGGAAAAATGACTGATGAGAAGTATTGGTCTTGGGCTGTTAAAGAATGGAGGCTAGATAAACCTTGGCAGGAGATAGTAAAACTGATGATTGATGGCTATGATGTAAACGAAAGCGTAGTTGCTACTGTAAAAAGTTTAAGAGAGAAAGGTTACAAAACAGCCATTTGCTCTAATAATTTTCCAGCAAGAGTCAATGGTTTACAAGAAAAATTCGGTTTCCTGAATAATTTTGATATAGCCGTTTTTTCGTATGAAGTTGGAGTAAATAAACCCGACAGAAAAATATTTGAAACTCTTGCTAAGAAATCTCAAGTAGAACCATCTTCAATTGTGTTCGCTGACGACAATCCCGATAATCTGATTGGAGCTAAAGAAGTTGGAATAACAACTTTCCTTTATGAAGGATTTGATAAATATCTTGAACAACTTAAAAGTGTAGGAATTGATGTATGAATACAGAACTGGAAATGATACCTATGAAAAGTTTTAGTTTTGAAGGTAAAGAATACCCAGTTTCTTTCGTGGAAACAATGCAGGTAGCAGAGGGAGTTGAGTGTGATGCTTATACCTTTGATGGTGATAAGACCAAAGATTTAGGAATAATTAGAATTAAACCTGGCAGTAAAACCCCACTACAGAAAGTTCTCAAGGGAGACAGAACTGTTGAGGGTTATATTTCTGGAGAGGGAAAACTTACTGTTACTAAAGCTGACGGCAGCAAACAAATTTATGAGGTTACAGAGGATTTGAAAGAACCTGTTGTAGTTACAGTAGCCATTGATGAGCATATGCAATGGGAAGCAGACCCCGAAAGCAATCTAAGGGCTTATGAAATTTGTTTTCCGCCTTATGAAGGCGGAAGATATGAGAATATCGAATAATTTACTCCATTAAACTTAGGTTATAATATAAAGGTGAAATGAAAACAATTTTGGTTGATGCAGTGGACGCGTTTGTTATTGAAGGTGAAGGTACTTTCAAAGAAATGCAAGATTTGCTTGAAACCTACCCAAACAGGAAAATTATTTTGACAGGGGCAAATGATGAGCAGTTCAAATTATTTGGTTTGGATAAAATGCCCTATGAAGTTTTTACACTCAAACACAATCCTGAAAAAACCGACCCAAGATATTTCAAAACTTTGCTTAAAAAGTTCAATCTGAGAGCTGGTGAAGTGGTTTATTTCGAGCATAATCCAGAGGCAGTAAAAAGTGCCCAATCTGTAGGTATAACATCATATTATTACGACCCTGACAAAAAGGATTTAGACTCTCTGAAAATTTTCATTGATAATAATCTCTAAGAAATCTGAACTAAGTTAAAATTAGGAATGGTTATTGATTCGGATGTTGTTGTAAAATATGTTCGAATAGCGTCCACGGTTCGCAGCCATTCGACTCCCCACAGTCGCTCAGGGCTATAGACCTATAAGAATGTCGGGTGGTGAGTAAAGTCGAACCATGTATTTTGTCTATATTATCCGGACTTCTTCTAACACTTTATACGGAGGTCAAACAAACAATCTTGAAAAAAGGATACAAGAGCACAAAAATAAAACCAGTAAATCTGCAAAATATACCCGGTATTTTTCTTCTTTAAATCTGGTTTATAACGAGGAGTACAAAACCCGGAAAGGGGCCATGCAAAGAGAGGTTCAACTTAAAAAGTGGCCACGAGCCAAGAAGGAAACTTTGATTTTGGGAAACTTAGATTTACTAAAAAAGTTCTAGTAAGATACTTAGCTTAACAAAGTTATTCTATACCCTATAGTTGCTTGCATTGTTGGCTTATTCGTAGTACAATAGTTTTGTATTAGCAGATTGAAGTGATAAATCTGCTTAAATTTGAGCGTGCTTTGAGTTTCACAAGATAAAGATGCCCTTAGTTTATTAACTGTTTAATTCGTATCTTTTCTCCGTTATTCATAAGTACATCTTCCTTATTTAGGCAGTTTTGTCCCTTCGATTTGTTTAATCTTTAAACTTATGCAGAGGCAATTTAATCAAAAAAAGAGAGACGGAAACAATTTTAACCGTTTCGGCAGTATTTGCCTTCGTGCCAGAACAAGGGTTAGATCTTTTGACCCCACAAACCTAATTAATACGCCCCAAGATAGAAAGGATACCGAGAAATATGCCATATCGTATACCTTTTCCGACTTTCAAGTCTCCGATAAGTTGAAGGAAAATATACTACAAAAAGGATATAAAACCCCAACACCAATTCAAGACCAGTCAATTCCATTTATTCTTGAAGGACGAGATTTAATTGGAATTGCCAATACGGGAACCGGGAAAACTGCAGCATTTTTAATTCCATTAGTAGATAAGGTTTTAAAAGATAGAAACCAAAAAGTAATTATTATTACACCAACTCGTGAATTGGCATTCCAAATAAGAAAAGAGTTTCTTGATTTTTCAAAAGGTCTTAATATTCACTCTGCTCTTTGTATTGGTGGAACAAATATTAAAAGACAGAAAGATGATCTAAGAAGAAATCCAAATTTTGTAATTGGGACACCTGGAAGAATCGAAGATCATATAAGATCAAGAAGTTTAATTCTTTCAAATTTTGGTTCAGTTGTTCTTGATGAGGTAGACCGTATGGTTGATATCGGATTTATTAAAGACGTTAACAACATTATTTCCCTGCTTCCCAAAGTCCGGCAATCGCTTTTTTTCTCGGCAACAATTAATGGCGGGGTAAGAAAAATTTTAGAAAGATTCGTACAAAATCCTGTTACTGTATCGGTTAAAACAAAAGAAGCACCGGAAAACATTATCCAAAGTACAATTAAAGTTTTTGATTCTGGTATGAAAGTGGACAAACTTCACGAACTCCTTATTCAAAAAGAGTTTGAAAAAACTCTCGTCTTTGGAAGAACAAAACACGGTGTACAAAGACTTTCAAATGAACTTGTTAAAAGAGGCTTTAAGGCGGATGCTATCCACGGCAATAAGAGGCAAAGCCAAAGAATCAGGATATTGGAGAAATTTAAAAGAAACGAAATTAGGATTCTTATAGCAACCGATGTTGCTTCAAGAGGACTGGATATTCCTAATGTCAGTCATGTTATCAACTATGACTTACCTGAGTCTTATGAAGCGTATATCCACAGAATTGGTAGAACAGGAAGGGCAGACAAAAAAGGTATTGCACTAACCTTTGTTGATTAAAACATTTTTTACATCCGTTGGATTTGACCTTTTTTCGTAATCCGTCAGCCAAACAGGGTACTCTAGTGATTGAGATGCTTCAAAAATCCAAATATACCTTTTATCTATAATAATGAAGTGGTCTTTTTGATATAATGGCTTCGTCTTCATACTCTTTTTGAAACAGAGTAAGCTTAAAGGAGTTTTAATAATGTTAAAAATCAAAGACGAGGGAATAATTTTAGAGAAAACAAATCTGGAATTTGAAAATAAGGCTGTTTTGAACCCGGCCTGTATCCAGGTGGATGACATGACCCACATGTTCTATCGGGCAATTAACCATAATGATATTTCTTCCATAGGTTATTGCCAGCTTGTCGATAATAAAGTTGTAAAAAGACTTAAGGAACCAGTTCTTTTTCCGGAATATGATTATGAGGAAAAGGGTGTAGAAGATCCAAGAATTACTCTTTTAGAAGGAACATACTACCTTTTCTACACTGCCTATGACGGCAATAACGCTCTCATTGCCTACGCCACCAGTAAGGATCTTATTCATTTCACTAAACATGGAATTATCTCACCGAAAATATCCTACGATAAAGCTGAGGATATTTTTCGCGAGTCAAAAGTTAGAGAGAGGTACAGGATGTTTGAAATGTTCTACAAAGAAGTGGTTGGAAAGGACATCTTGCTATTTGAAAAGGATGCCTCACTTTTCCCCAGAAAATTCGGTGGCAAGTTTGTTCTTCTCCACCGAGTTTTACCCGGGATTCAAATTATTAAATTTAACGATTTCTCTGAACTTACTGAAGATCGTTGGCGCGATTATTTTAAGAATTTGGGTGATTTTGTTGTGTTTGATCCTTTTTATTGGTTTGAAAACTACAAAATTGGCGGTGGTTGTCCTCCCATTGAGACAAAAGACGGGTGGCTCATTATTTACCACGCAGTGGAGGATACGCCTTTAGGAAAAATCTACCATGCTACTGCTGCACTTCTTGATCGTAAAAATCCCCTGAGAGTTTTAGGACGATTAACTGAACCTCTGTTTTCCCCAAAGGCTCCCTGGGAAAAAAGTGGCATTACGAATAATATCGTCTTTCCTACTGGAGCGGTAGTAAGAAATGGAAGACTTTATATTTTTTATGGAGCCGCTGACACGGTAATTGCCGCGAAATCTATTAACCTCACAGAGCTATTGACTAAACTCAAGAAAAATCCGCTAAAGCCATGAACAAATTTTGACTACTAGATCCCAATCAATTCGACTTTTTGATTTAGGGAACGAACTCGTATATAATTTGGGAAATCCCTCCACAAAGAGATTTTAATTGCAAATGACCTGCCTTCAGTAAATATAAGTAGGATCTTACGGTTATGAAAATTGTTCATGTTAATTTCAAATTTCTTGACGAAGGGGGAAGAAGTGAATACATCTTCCAACTAGCAAAAGGCCTCTCACAAAAAGGCCATTTCGTCTATATTGTTTCTTCTGACGAGCTTACAGGAATTCCACTTAACAAAAATAGGCTTAAAAATCTAAAAAACGTAAAATTTATTGGTCTTCCTGCCGTCCCAACTTCCGTGCCTTCAAGAAGATTCTTCATCCCAGATTTAGCCAAGACTCTTCTGAAGCTTAAGGTTGATATTATTCACGCCCACGGTATAAGCGATTTGACGACTCAAATGGCCATCTTGTCAGCCCGCGTAAAAAATGTACCATTAGTAGTCAGTACATATTTTCATCCGTGTTGGGCTTATAGGGAAAAACAAGATTATTTAATATGGAAAGCAACCCATGAAGTTTTCGGAAAAACAGCCTGCATTGAATCAAAAAGAATTATCTGCGCTTCAAAAGAAGAAAAATCTGATATTCAAAAGACTTTCAATGCGCTTCTGAACGGAAAACTCGCGGTGATAGAGCCAGGGGTGGATTTTAGCCAGTTTGAGAATTTTACCCTCGAAGATTCTTTAATTAAAAAGTTTAATTTACCCAAGAATCGGAGGTTTATCCTTATTCTTGCAGACTTGAAGAATCCCAGAAAAGGACTTTATGAAGCAATAAAAATTGTTAATGAGGTTAGAAAAGTTATTCCTTCGCTATATTTGTTAGCCTGCGGGTCATGGCCGGAATATAATTTTTCTTACAAGACAAAGCAAGTTTTACCCCTTATTAAGCGTCTTGGAATGAACTCCAATATGTCAATTCTCGGCCCAGTCACCATTTCAGAAAAAGCTGGACTCTTTAAAATGGCTGAAGTATTTTTATCGCCTACAACCTATGAATCTTTTGGGATTGCTTTGGCCGAGGCTCTCTATAATAAGGTCCCGGTGGTAACAACAAAAATTGGAGGTACACAAACGATCATTAACGATAAGAAAGACGGTTTTCTAGTAAACGGGAATGACAACATAAATGATTTTACCCAGAGGGTAATCTTCTTACTTCAAAACAAGGAAAAAGCATTAAAAATGGGAGAGCTTGGTCATAAAAAAATTTGCCGAAATTTCGGTTGGGAAAAGGCGGTGAGAAAAACAGAAAAGCTCTATGAAAAACTCCTTGACTAGCAATAAACACGTAATTTTTGTCTCCACATGGCCACCAGCCCAGTGTGGAATCGCTAATTTCTGCCACGATTTAGCCGAGGGAATCAAAAAAAATAACGCCAACTTTCCTTATGAAGTTTTAGCCCTAACCCCAAAAAATAAAAATTACTCATATGATTCTCGGGTCAGTTTAAGCATTGAAAAAGAAAGTCTAAATGCTTATTTCAAGGCAGCCAAATACATAAACTCCCTTCCTAAAAATACAGTGGTTTGTCTTCAACACCAATTTGATATTTACGGCGGAAATTCGGGAAACCACATCCTTCCTTTTCTGGAAAAAATCAAAAAACCAAAAATTTGCGTTATTCACCAAATCGTTTATTCACCATCAAAAGTTTTTATCTCGCCCAGGCAAAAACTAATTGAGGAAATTGGGGAAAGGTCGGATAAGATCATCCTTATTTCTGAAACAGCCAAGAAATTACTGGTAAGGGCGGGTACTTTTCCCCAATCAAAGGTAGTGGTAATTAACCATGGGATACCAGAATATTTACTTGAAAAGAAGACAAGGGGAAAAATTAAGCTTCCATCAAGGTTCAACAATAAAAAAATAATCGGCGCATGGGGTATTCTTACCGACAGAAAAGGCTATGAATACTTAATAAGCGCTCTACCAAAAATCAGAAGAGTTGTTCCCCAGGCAAGAATAATTATTATGGGCAGGGTTTCCTCAAGGCCAGTCATTCGGTCTTACTTCCGCCACCTGAAAGACTTAGTTAAAAGGCTTAAGACAGGAAAATATGTTCTTATCAAAAACCAGTATCTTTCCCCTGAAGAGATAAAGGCCCTTTTGGCTAAAATCGACGTCTTTGTAACCCCTTATAGTATCCTTGACCACGGTTCAAGTGGCAGTCTGCTTTTTGCCATGGCTACAGGGAAAGCAATCATCTCTACGCCGTTTTTTCACGCCCAAGACATCCTTAAAAACAACCGAGGGATACTGGTTCCTTTTTCTGACAGGACAACGCTGTCCGAAGCCGCCATTTATCTTTTGAATCATCCTCAAGAAATCGAGAAATTTGGTCGGAATGCTCAAAACTATGCTAGAAAGCTGACTTGGAAAAATATTGCTAAGGATTATATAAAATTATTTAACGAGCTTTAAATGAAGGTTGCGCTTGACGCCCGAGCTTTAACTTGGGCTACTACCAGAGGAATCGGACGATATCAATTTAATCTTGCCAATGAACTGATTAAACTTGGAGTGGAAATCTTCTTGGTTGTTGAGAAAACCAATTTCTTTATCACTCCGCCCCAAAGGGCAAAAATTATTGAAGTTCCAGTTTCCGCTCCTAAAAAAATAAAGGCCTTGCTCTGGAGCCAAATTGCCCTTCCAAGAAAAATAAAACAACTACCAATTGACTTGTATCACAACACTGCCGACAATGGTTTGCCTCTTTTTTGTCCAGTTCCCTCCGTCATCACCATTCATGATATTTCACCTCTACTTTTCCCCCAATTTTCGTATAATTTTTGGCCCTTATCAAGGAAAATTATCTACAAAACCCATCTTTTAATAAACAAATTCTCCAAGGCGGAAATTATCGCTGTTTCTAAAACAACTAAGAATGACTTAGTCAGGCATTTTAAAATCAACCCAGCAAGAATAAATGTCGTTTATAATGGCTTTAATCCCCCCAAATTGTTCTCCGAACAAAAAATTGAAGAAAATCTGAAGAGATTTCCTATTAAATCAGATTACTTTCTTTTTGTTGGAGGAATCGAGCCCAGAAAAAATCTTCTTTTTTTGGTAAAGGCATTTAATAGGTATCTCCAAGAAGTTAATGCTAACGAAGTTTTAGTCATTAGCGGCGAAACAGAAAAATACATCGAAGCAATTATCTGTTGCCAAGAAATACAAGAATATTTTAAAACCGCCGAGGGCGCAATGGTTAAAAACAAAGTTATTTTTACCGGAGAAGTCTCCGAAGAAGAAAAAGCCTCATTAATGAAAAAATCAATCGCCTTGGTCTATCCGTCAGTTTATGAAGGTTTTGGTTTCCCGCCACTTGAAGCAGCCAGTATCGGAGTACCAGTGATTACTTCGCCTGTCTCCGGTATGTTAGAGGTAGCTAAAGAATTTGCCTTGTTTGCTTCGCCTGACAACCTCAAGGAGCTTTCGGAGGCTTTCAAAAAAATAAAAAATAAAGATTTGAGAAATAAGCTTGTGGCTCAAGGCCTTATCCGGGCGAGACAGTTCTCGTGGACAGCTACAGCAAAAAAGACCCTCCTTGTTTACGAAAAGATTTTAAACAAGTCCGCTAGAGCGACTGTAATCAAATGATCTTCTACTTATTTCGTCACGGAGATACTTACTGCTCAAAATATGGTTATCCGTATGGAAAACAAATTGAGTCGGCTGAAATTATTCATGACGGGGTTTCTCAGGCCAAAGAAATTGCCGCTAAATTGGACAAAGAAGAAGTAGGGGTAATTTATTCCTCCCCCATTAAAAGATGTGTCCAGACGGTAGAGATCATAAAAAAAGAAGTTCCGGCAATAGAAGTTGTTTTCTCTCAAAGACTGGAAGAGGAAAAAGTTTCCAGAGGCTTAGAAAACTTAAAAGACCTAACCCAACGAATAAAAGCCTTTTTGGATGAGATTAAAACCGTCGAGTCGGAAAAAGTCGGTGTTTGTTCTCATGGATGGCCCTTGGCCGTAATAATTGCTATTCTCAAAAAGAGGAATATTCTAAAATTTGACCTTTCAAATTATCCCAAATGCGGCGAGTTGGTTTTAATTGATACGGAATAAATTTGGGTCATTTATATAGAATGACTGATTGTGTTGGAATTTTGGAACATTCGTTAATAGCCACACTTGATTCAAGAGAAGGATATTGTGTGGATGATAATGCCAGAGCGTTAGTTGTTGCCACTCTCCATTACAAAAAATTCAGAACTCCATTTTCGCTAAAACTTGCCTCCATATATCTCAACTTTCTTTGCCGAGTAACCAAACCTGATGGTTATTTTAATAATTATGTCAATCCCAACCATGTTGTTGACGAAGAGAGAAATCGCCAGGAAAACTTGGAGGACGCCAGCGCCAGAGCCTTATATGCTCTTGCTCTGGTTTCAACTACTAAGCAAATTCCCAAACGATTAAGGCATCAAACTCATTCCACCTTTGAACAGAGTTTCCGGAAAAACGTTGTTTTCTCCTCACCTCGCGCTATTGCCTTTTACATTAAAGCTTTTAGTTGTTTACTTTCGAAATGGAAAGAACCCAAAACCCTTGCTGCACTAAGGCACCATTGTGAACAACTCGTGACTTTATATAACAAGAGTCACTCTCTAGAATGGGAGTGGTTCGAGCCTTATTTAACATATTCAAATGCCATCCTACCAGAAGCACTCCTCCTCGGATACAAAATAACCGGCGAGAGAAAATATCTCGAAGTGTCTGAAAAAACCTTCAACTTCTTAATTAAACATACCTTTAAGGACAATGTATATATTCCTATCGGCCAAAGTGGCTGGTTTGTCAAGGGAGGGACAAGACACTATTTTGACCAACAGCCCAAGGACGCCGCTGCCACAGTAGAGGCTCTCAACACAATGTTCCAAGTAACAAAAAAGGAGCATTACAAAGAGTTGACACACAAAACATTTTACTGGTTTTTGGGGGATAATGTTCTTGGGCAGGTTGTTTATGATCGAACTACTGGAGGATGCTATGACGGGGTCGGAGAAAAATCTATTAACTTAAATCAAGGTGCTGAATCTTCTATTTCTTACCTTTTAGCTCGCTTTTCCTTCGAGAGCTAAAACCGACATTTTTGTGTTGAACGGAGCCCTCTTTTTTGTACTGTCTCATTTGTCTCGTTTAGCCTTAATGTGAGACAATGGATTAGTTGAGTTATAAGGACTGAAAGGGCCTAGACCGACCCGCTCAGCCTTTCGACTTCGCTCAGGGCTATAGCCCAGGAGGAGAAGGTCCTGGGCGATGGTGAGTGAAATCGAACCAGAGTCGAAGGAAAATTCATGTATTACTTCTATATTCTCCGTTGTTCTGATAGTTCTCTTTATTGCGGAATGACTTCTAATCTGGAAAATAGATTGAAGGAGCACAATTCGAGCAAAACTCGAGGAGCTAAATACCTAAGAGCAAAGAAGCCGGTAATCGTGGTTTATTCAGAAACTTATGCAGATATAAAAAGTGCAATGGATAGGGAATACCAGATTAAGAAGTGGACTAAAGCGAAGAAAGAAGCTTTGATCGAAGGCGACTTAAAAAAACTATATTAAACTGGGCAACGGATATAAGGAGAAGCCACAACAATCACCCCCTAAAATCCCATAATTGGTATAAAGTTTTTTTGATTGGCTAGCTAATATTGTTATATATTTACAGCAAAAGTATAATTGGGTTGAAAACAAGTCCGAACGTAGTCCCAGATGGTCAGCCAATCGGTACGCCCCAATAACCGAGCTCTCCAGAATATCCCAATATTTCCTCTAAAGCGATAAACTAGGCTCCAAACATTCGTACCACACCCTCGCTGTGAGGGGAAATACCTTAAAATGGGCATATTTTTTTAAACTTAGGGATAAGGTGACAAAATTAACTCAAAGACATCAACATTTTTTAGCGATACATGATATAATGAATTATTAATACAAAATCTTCATTCAATGAGTTAGTCGAAATCTTTTTAGAAAAGGGTGGGCGTATTGATAAATATTATCTTAAAGACTGGAACAAGAGTAAACATGCGATAGTCTACCTTAAGGGCTGGTTTGGCGGGAAAAACATTCGTGAGGCTTTGACAAAAGCTCTTACCTGAATACTTTTAGCCTCCACAATTCTCGCTTCTACTCTCGGCTTCAACAATACGATCTTTTGTGACGGCTGCTTGGAGTTTTTTATCTATATCTCTGTTTTCCCCCTCAAAAAAAACGACACTATCATAAGAGTTAATCGGATAGTTTAACGCGTCATCGACCTTTTCGCCATTAATGTAACCAGCTATATCAACCGAAATTTCATAATTAATATTAGTAAATAAATTCCTCCAAACAACTCCTTCTCTGTGAACATGGACAACATCTCCAATATAGTCATGAAGATGGGCTTTTTCAATTTGTTCCTCTTCCTGAGTTGGCTGCTCCTCATGATCCCCGGTCGAACACGGTTCAATATGCATATACCTAAAATCAGAAAAATCAACCAACTTATCATCTTTGTAAACCTGAAACCCTGCGTGGTAGTGAACTTCCTCCCCAGGCAAAATTTTCCCCTTGGACTTCAGAAGTATAAATACCACCACAAAAGTGACCAAAAAAGCGGGTAGAAGCAAAAAAACCAATTTTGATTTACCTTCAAATTTATCCATATATGGTCACTCCCATACTCTAAGTATACTTAATCCAGAGCCTCTTTTCTAAGCGGGGAAAATAAAAAAATACCGAGTGCCAGTAATCCCACTGAAAATGATGCAACCACTAAAGATCTGTCAGCAATAAAACCCATAATCGGGTTTAAAAATACCAGAGCAAATCTCCTGAACATAGATATGGAAGATAGAATAGTCGCCCGGTTTTTCGAGTCTATATATTTATTCATAATGGCCGACATAAAATTAAGCCTTGTTAAACCAACACCTCCGCCAATTATCACAAAAGCAAAAACCGATAAGGCGTTGGGAAACAGGGCAACTAAAAAAAATGAAAAAGCAACAACAGCTGCCGAAAATCTCAAGTATTGCTTATCCCCTTTTAATATCTTAGTTAACCTTTCAAAGTTACTCGAAACAATAATTTCAGACAAAACCAACATGGCGTGAACAACACCGAAGTATAAAATAGGTATGCCGACGAGTTTTAAGAAAGGCTGGTATAGCCAAATAATGAAATTTGCAGCAGACGAAACAACTATTGCGTCTATAGCTAACAATTTCAGTTTCTTGTTCTCTTTAAGACTCTTGATCCCTTCCCTCACAATTATCAGATATCTTATGGATTCAGAATTTTTGACACGTATCCCGGGTTCTCTAATGCTCCAGGCTATAACGCTAGCTAATAAATATGGAATAGCTGACAAAACCATCGGCATATTCAAACCTATTCTGGAAGCAATGAACGAACCGATAGGTGCAGCCAAAAGCATGCCTGTAAGACGTATAGAATTCGCTCTCCCAAAAAATTTTCTACTCTCGTCTTCCCTGCCCACTTCCTTCAAAGAATCGTACAAAAGAGCCTCGTCTGCCCCGGACATCATAGCCATTGCAGTGGCGAATAAAAATTCTCCCAATAAAAAAACTCCAAAGTTCGGCAGGCTTCCGTAAACCAAAGCTGCAACTGCCACGACCAAAGCACCAAGTGCCAGCGAGTGTTTTCTTCCTACGAAGTCTGCCACTGCTCCGGTTGGAATTTCCAGGATAAACATCCAAAACATAAACCATGATTGTAAGATTTGTACTTGGGTTAGATTAATTCCTCCCCAATCGGTAAAAAAGGGTACTAAGACGGCAGAGAAAAACGCCAAGTCTTTAAAAAAGACAAAAGCGTAGTAGCGCGAAATCGTGCTATTCACGTTCATTTTTAGTTTACTCATAAATCTATCCATAATTTTGACTCCTACAAAAAAACCAGCCGTTCTTTAGCTGGTTTTGCAAAAAGTATCGTTTGTTCTAGCTAGATTATGATTTCGAATTGCTTCAAACCAGCAAAGATTGCCCCGCAGACGGCGAGGTTGTACTGGTTTTTAGTAATTCCAAAATGCCAAAACATTGGGACAATTATATAAAAGGTGTTAAAACCTGTCAATAAATTCAACACAACTACTCTTCAATAATAAGCGTGCCAACCATACCCATATCCCGATGGTTGCCTATACTACAGTAAAATTCGAGCTCTCCAGTTTTATTTACACCAAATTCTACCTCTGCCATCTCTCCTGCTTGTGCAATTCTTGTGCGGACACCAAGTTCATCGATTACAAAATCATGCATCATATCAACCGATTTCATAACAACTTTAACTTTTTCGCCTTTTTTGACCCTGATTTCATTTGGTTTATGACATCCTCCCCGCTTTGAAAAGCGGGGTTTCCTCTAAAGGAGGATGACATATCAGAATTCAATTCATTCGTGAGCTGAGAGCTCACGGTTTTCTTGGGTTCTGCTATAATAAAAACTACCCGCATCGACATTCACAACTTTCACAGTTAAATCATTATCAGACAAATCTTGACTTAACCCGTTTGCTTCATCTTTTACTCCTGCCACGGAAGCAACATCAGTCTTCTGTAAACTTATATTTGCTACAACCAACAACGCCACTAACGTGGTTAAGACTGCTCCAATAATAAATATTGGATTGATGCTTTTCTTAATTTCCTTCTCACTAACTTCGTTAGATTCTTCCATCTTACTCACCTCCTTCTTTAAGATGTTTGTCAAAAAAATCAACTGATCTCGTCAGCGCTAAGGATAAATTTTTTGAAAGGTTATGATCATCACCGTTATAAACAAAAAGTTCCACATCTTTCCCGGCTTCTTTTAATTGTGACTCTAGATTTTGGGAAAACTCTATAGGCACAGAGGAGTCGGCTGCGCCATGGTGAAGCTGTAATGGCCCTGAAATATCGGATAAATAACTTGTTGCAGAAAGGGCTTCCCAAAAATCTGGGTTTTGCTCAGGTGTGCCATACTTACTTGATAATTCTTGCCTCCACCTACCTCGTTGGCGAGTCAAGCTTGTGTTTCCGGGGATTGGACTTCTTCTCCACCGTTCAAATAAGTCACTGTAGGAACCGGTTACCCCTGCCCAAATTACACCCGCTTTAATGTCGCGACCAACCACCATTGCCTCAAGCGTTATGTGCCCCCCCATCGAATGTCCCCACATTCCAATTCGGTTTGGATCAACTTGGGAATATTTTTTAATTGTCGAGACCGCATTTAAAACGTCTATTGTATAGTCATTTGTCCCGTAGCCACCAGTGGCGGTACCTTCCGAGTTTCCATGGCCTCGAAAATCGGATTTAAATGTCACATAACCTGCTCGTGCAAAAGCATCCTGATAGATAACGTACTTTTCGGTCGTTTTGTAGACGCTTGGTGAAATATATCCGTGATTAAAAACAATTGCAGGCCAACCCGATTCTGCCGTAGGACTGCCGTTTGGCACGGTCAGTAGTCCGTAAATTTTCAGACCTTCTGATTTATAAGAAGCAATATACCTTTGATAATTGCTCCCAGGTGAGAGTGTCTGTTCAATGGCGATATCGCTACCGGGGTATTCACCCTCACGAAGTGCCTCAATTGACAACGGATGAGGCTCGTTCCCAGGTCCTCCTAAGTTTTCCTGATCACCAAGCTCAACAAAATTCTGAATCCCAGGCGCTTTGCCACTTAGATTTAGGTACACGAATCCTACCGTTAAAACAAAAAAAGCGGCGATGGCTACTCGTCTTTTACTAAACATCTTAAGTACTGTTATTAAAACAAATTACATCCTAAACACCCACGCTGAGAAAAAGCTTAAAAAGTTTGTAGTTATAATCCTTCTGTCTGATAATAATATACAATAGGGACATGAACACAGATAACGGATTAATTGAGGGGGGCTCGGGCGGTCGAATCGCGGGACCTAAGAAATGGGCAGGGGGGTATGACAAAAAACCTGAGGAACGTGCTGAAATGATGCCTGATAAAAGTTTTTTCAATTTGCTTCAAGACGAAGGTGTTATCCCCCAAGTAGCTACGTTAAACGACAGAACTTTTACTTTAATAGGAACCTGCTCTGCTATCGGGCAATACGAAGAGGTTATTGCAAGAAACTTAAATGATCAACTATCCGGAAATAGTAGGAAAGGGAATAAACCTTTAATAATTGCCAGCGATTATGCCCATGAAGAAATAAACAATCGTATAATTCCACCAAAAATGTCTTTTCCGGGATCGTTTCCTAACGTAGAATTTAAATTTATCACAGCAAGCGCGTTAAAATTACCGGTTCGTGACAAGACTGCTGACATCGTCTTTGAAAACCTTGGAGCCATTTTTTACGCAGATCCTGACAAATTGGAGTCCATTATTACGGAATACGATAGAGTCTTGAAAGAAGGTGGACAAATTGTAATAAGTAAAACTTCTCTTGACGTGCTAAAAGAAACATTTGGTGAAGAACAGATTAACAAAATACTTCAGCAGTGGTCTCGAAAAGAAATATCTAGTGATATTTGGAATTTTATCGTCTTAAGCCGTAAACCAAAAATAGCCTAAATCAAGCCAAAAAAGAAACACTTTTAAAAAGGCGCTTCTCTCTTTGACAGGATCACGTTTAATTACTTGAACCCGTCATATATCCCATATGCACACCTCGCTTGAAACCTCCGGCAAATCCCCCGTATTGTGCAAGAACCTCTGGGTCAATACCCTGATCTTCAAACCACCTTTGCATCTTCGCGCGATGTTCCTCTCTCTCCGCTTCCCGCTCTGCCTGCATTTCGTCTCTTTTAGCCAAGAGTGCGTTCTTTTGTTCTTCGGTAATTTTACCGTCTGCTACAGCTTGGTTTAATCTCTCTTCAATAGTTTGTCTCATCATTTCATGATGTTCACTACGCTCTTGAATGAAGACTTCCTCAACGTCCGCCACATTCAAACCGAATTTGTCTGCCAATCGCTCCACTATTGGAGGATAACTCGACAAGTCATCAGCTGAAACCTGGCTTACCCCATAAATTCCAACGGCTAAAAGAGCCATCATAACTACTGTTGGTACTATCATCTTCTGCATTTTTTTACTCACACCTCTCACCCCCCTTCGCCAAGGCTTCGAGGGGCAAGCCCCCCAAACCTTTGTATAAAATATATAGAAGTAGTCTGAGAAAAGGCTTAAGACGCCGGAATGATCACTGTAAACACACTACCTTTTCCGGGGGCACTAACAACATTTATTGTACCCCGATGAAGTTCTGCAATTGACTTTGCGATAGAAAGTCCCAAACCATATCCGTCGACAACGTCTTTACGACGGGATAAGTCTGCTCGATAAAACCTGTCAAAAATGTGGGGAATATCTTTTTCGTCTATTCCTATTCCCTCATCTTTCACATCAAGCACGGCATTCTTTCCTGCCTTTCTCAAACTTATATTTATGCCTGCCCTGCTGACAGGCAGGCTTTTATCCCTTGGAGTATACTTTATTGCGTTGTTAACTAAAACCGAAACAAGTTCAACCAAGCTTTGCTTGTTTCCATAAACATTTACGCTTTCTAACTCGTTAGTTATTTTAATTTCATTTTTGGTAGCTAAAGCCATATTTTTTTCTAATGCTTCAGACACTACCCCTTTCATATCAACCCTTTCCTTAATTACATCTTTTCCGTTTGCTCTGTATCTTGAGAGAGAAAGCAGATAGTTAGCCAACCCTTTCATCTTTTCTACTTCCTGCAAATTACTTTTCAGAAGTTTTTTCGACTCGCTCAAGTTTAACTTTTTATCTCGAAGCGCCACCTCAATCTCCGTCATCATCGAAGTTAATGGGGTTTTAAGCTCATGACTAGCATCTGCTACAAAACGCTTCTGCTCATCCATCGCCACTTTAATTGGCTGAAGTGACTTTCCTGCTAAAAAGTAGCTTGCTAACCCAGACACTACTAATATAAAACCATTGACCACGGCAAGCCTTGCGGCTACTAAATGTTTTGCGGAGACTAGCTCATCCTCAAGAAGCAACCGCACTCGCTGCCTTGGTATTGGCATTCCTCGAATTCTATACTCAGCTACCATAAATCCTCTTTCGAGTTCATTTGTTACAACCTGGTAAATTATTGCACTAAAGCCAATACTAATTAGTGCAATAATTAGCAAATACCACGCGGTTAATTTCAACCTTGTAGAGTCAAAAATATGCATAAATAGCTATTCCAATTTGTAGCCGAATCCACGAACAGTGTGAATCAGTTTGTCTCTGCCTACATAACCTTTGTCAATTTTTTGTCTTAGGTAACGTATGTAAACTTCAACTGTGTTTGGAAGAATGTCCGCGTCGTAATTCCACACATGTTCAATAATATTGTCTTTATTAACTGTTTTCCCCGAATTTCTCATTAAATACTCAAGCAAAACGAATTCTTTTTTTGTAAGATTAATGTTTTTATTTCCTCTTTTAACTTCATAAGTCACCGAATCTAATTCCAAATCTCTAATTTTCAACTTTGTTTGCCCACCGTTTCTTGGTCTTCTAGAAAGAGCTTTGATTCGCGCTAAAAGTTCTTCAAAGGCAAAAGGCTTAACTAAGTAATCATCTGCTCCAGTATTTAGACCACTAACCTTATCAGATAGAGACCCAAGAGCGGTAAGCATCAGTATAGGAGCATGGTTATTTTCTTGCCGTAACTTATTACAAATTTCACGACCATCCATTCCAGGAAGCATTATGTCAATAATTATTACATCGTAACTTTCGGATGCGGCGAGGTCATATCCTTCGATGCCACTGTAGGCGACATCCACTGCAAACGACTCTAATTCTAGCCCCCTTTTTATTGAGTTCGCAATTTTATGTTCATCTTCGATAACAAGTATTCGCACTACAAAATATTATACGCAAAAAGCTTAAAATAACCTTAAGAAGTTAAGGTTATACTATTCTTTCTTTTTGTCCAGTTCTTCTCTCATTAAACCAACACTCAATTCGCCCAGAAGCTCATAGCCAAGTTTCAAAGCCTCTTCTTTGATAAAGAATTTTATATCATCTTTTATTTTTTCTTTGAGGTATTCAAATAAACCTTCGTCGTGCGGACGTCTACGAAATTTGTCTAAAAAATCTTCATGATGCTCTCTTGGAAGCCGACTTAAAATACAACCCATAACTCTGTGGTGAACGATTTCGTCAACTGTTTTCCACAGCTCGTGCTTTTCTTCCTCGCTTCGAGCTACTTTGTTAATTTTTTTTTCGACCTTGGACAAGTCAACTAGGTCATCGTAAAAAATTTTGCTCATAACTTCACAAAATTTTGTAGCACTCAGCTACGCGATTGTAAAAAATTTTGCTCATATACCCCTCAACTAGTGTACGACTGTATAAGTGTACTATACTGATTATACTCGACAGGTCCCAAAGGAACTTTGTTCTCTGGATCGTCTACAAAAAAAACAACCACCGGCCCCTTTTTATACCTTGGGCCCCCTAAATACTCCATAACCTCTGGGCTTCCCCCAAAATGCTTGCCGGTCCAGGCTGCTGGACCTGAATCAGCAACAGACGCTACTACCGCATTCCCATTTTTAGTGTTTACAATAAGTAATTTTCTGTACTTGTACCAATCACGAAGATAGCTTACCCTTCTATTCCATTCTGGAAGGTAAAGCGTTTGTACCACTGCATACCACTTTTCTGTATCTTTCAAGTCCTCTGACAATTGCGTTTTAGACCTTGCAAAGTATCCCCATGCGCCAAGACTTGGAGCAATTCCTGATCGAAGTACATCAACATCTTGTGAATGATCCGGTAACGTATCGCCGGGATATCTTTTTAAATGCTGTTCCGCTCCGATAAATCCGTACGTAGTATTTAAATGTTCACCTTCAAGTGTTGCTCTGGCCGGGACACCTATTATTTCTATAAATACCCTCTCAAGCACCTTTTCTTGATCGCGATTTAGCGGCCCAACCGTCGATGGCAATATCCTGCTTAAAGAATCTAGCAAACTTTTTTGTCTTGATTTATTTCCTAAAAACTTAGCTTGATTTAACTCTTCTATTACTGATTGGGGTGGTGGTAATAACTTATCCAAACCCTGAGGTGGATTAAGCAAAAGCGATCCCGTAACCAATCCGCTTGCAATAAGTTTTATTGAGTGATCACGAATCCTCCCAAGCTCGATATTCTTTTCTTTAAGAAAATTAACTGCGTGGGGGAAATTGCCTCCAAATTTTTCCTGTTCGGAAAAATTCTTTAGCTTTAGACGATTCCTTACGTCATCGAAATTTAATTTTTGGGCAGGTTTTTTCATATAAATTATTTCAAGACTTTTTTAATTCTTTTTACTACTTCGTCTCTGCCTAAAACCAAAATCGATTCATTTATCGGCGGAGTAAAACGACTTCCGGTGATTGCAATCCGCAGAGCCATAAAGAAATCTCCCGTCTTAAATTTATTTCCTTTTATTGAATCCATTAATTTTCGATTAAGAGACTCCAAATCAAAACTGTTTAAACCTTGCAGAACACCAAGCGCTACTTTTAAATGTTTTTTATAATCACCACTGAAAAGTTTTAAATCAACTTTTGGTCTTTCAAAGAAAAATCCCGCTAAACTTTCAAACTCCGAAAGTTTTTTGATCCGCTCTTTTACCAGAGGCAATGTTTTACCGATCAAATCTTTATCATACCCGCCTTCGAAAAAATCGAAGATTTGAGATTTGAGATTTGATACTTTAGATTTTCTAATATACTCTCCATTCATCCAATCGAGTTTTTCAATAAAAAACTTCGGGTTTGCATCCTGAAACCCTTTTATGTCAAAAGCTTCTACAAATTCTTCGAGACTGAAAATTTCTCTATTATCCTTAGGCGCCCAACCCAACAACATCACAAAATTAAGAAGAGCTTCCGGCAAATACCCTTCTTTTAGAAACTCTTCAACAAAGACAGAATCTCGCCTTTTTGAAAGTTTTTTTCCAGTCTCGCCTGAGAGAATATCCGTTGCGTGCCCAATTTCTGGTCTACGGTTACTAAGATAACTAAAGATAAGCAAATGAATTGGTGTCGAAGGTAACCAATCATGTCCCCGCAATATATGAGTTATCTTCATATCAAGATCATCAACGACAACGGCAAGGTGATATGTGGGAAAACCGTCTGATTTAAGTAATGTGGCATCATAGACATCGTTTGTATTCCATAAAATTTCTTTCTGGTGAACAAAGTCGAAATAGGAGACAGCCACGTTATCGGGAACCTTGATCTTGACTGCTCCTGAAGTAAACTTCTTATTTCGACAGCTGTCGCGAAGTTGTTTCGAAAACCCCTCTTCTTTTGCGTTCTTCGGTTTACATTGACAGTAAAAAGCATGCCCTTGCTGGACTAATTTATCAGCGGCTCTTTTATAAAACCCTTTTTTCTGCCTTTCTGACTGAATATAAAATTCATCCCAAACTAATCCAAATCTTTTCAAAATATTCTGTAAAGCTAAGGTCGCTCCCTCAACGATCCTTTTCTGGTCAGTATCTTCGACTCTTAGTATAAAATCGCCATTGCTGTGCTTTGCTATGGCATATGAGTACAGAGCGGTCCTAAGTCCGCCAATATGCAAAAATCCTGTCGGACTAGGAGCAAAACGAGTTCTAATCTGGACCATTTACAATTGAATTCTAACACCAAGGAAAGCTATACTCAAAGCATGACAAAGTTAACCCGTATTGCTATAGCTACACGAACAACGATCAAACTTTCTGTAATCTTAATCCTTCTTATCATATTTGGAAGAACATTTTTAGGAATAGCTGGAAGAATTTATAGATCTTTAGTTCCGGAACCAACTCCAAAACCAGCCGTTGCTTTTGGTAAACTTCCGGCACTTCCTTTCCCGAATGTTGAAGGACTACCAAAGTTTGAATACAAACTTGAAACCATAGATGGAGAGCTGCCAAAGTTCCCTGACCAAGGTAAAGTATTTTTTATGCCCAAAAGTACTATAACGCTTTACTCATTGGAAAGATCACGAATTACAGCTAACCTTTTGGGGTTTAACACTGACCCGTTCCGTGTATCGCAAACTGTATACAGATTTTCTCACCCTTCACTTCCCTCCCAACTCGAGATAAATATCGCTACAAAAATATTTTCAATTAGTTATGATCTGGAAGGATTTTTAAATCCGCTTGAAAACAGACCTCCTGCGCCTGAAGTTGCCATTCCTCGCGCAAAAGCAATACTTGCGGCTGCAAATGTGCTTTCCGATGATATAGGAAGAGGTGATTCCACACACGAATTACTGCGAGTTGAGAAAAAAGATCTTGTTTCTGTTGTGTCTTTATCCGAAGCAAACCTCATTAAAGTTAATCTTTTTAGAGAACCATATGATAAACTACCCAGCCTTACCCCTTTCCCAAACCAAGCTAATGTCTGGCTGATTCTGTCAGGTTCTGGCGGTCGCGATCAGGTGCTTGCTGGCGAAAACTTGTATTTTCCTGTAGACAAAGAAAAATTTACTACATATCCACTAAAGTCTTCCACACAGTCGTTCGAGGAACTAAAAAACTCTCAAGGATATATCGCTTCAATTGGCCAAAATTTTGAAGGTACGGTATCGATACGAAAGGTCTATATGGCATATTACGACGCCGGTTTCCCGACAGACTTCTACCAGCCAATAGTCGTTTTTGAGGGTGATAAAAACTTCATGGCATATGTACCGGCAATAACGAGTGAATATTACGGGGAGTAAACCCAATCATATTCACTGAATATCCATTCAATCAGTTCTTTTGTTTCACCAAACCTGTCTTGACTACCCAAAAGTACCATGGCAATTCGCCTATCGTCCCTTTCAACATAAGTTACAAGGTTCTCGCGGGCATTTTCAGTCCATCCGGTTTTTACACCCACCACACCCTCAACTTCTCCTAAAAGTTCGTTAAGATTTTTAAGTTTATGGGGTATTGTACCCTCAATGTTATATACAGTTAACTCTTTGGTAGATACAATTCTCCTGAAAATCGGGTTTTTCATAGCATACGAGGTAAGTCTTATCATATCTCTTGCACTTGTAACCTGACTATTCCCGTCAAGTCCCGTCGGGTTTTCAAACCTGGTATCAGCCAGGTTTAGTTTCCTAGCTAATTTATTCATTTGATCGACATAACTTTCTCTTCCTTCAGGGAAATTGTCTGCAAACACCTCTGCTGCGTCATTAGCACTAAAAATAAGCAAACCATTAAGTAAATTTTCCACTTTCATTCGCTCGCCTAAAATAAGTCTCATTTTTTGACCTTCTACACCGGATCTTTTTACTTCCAAGGCTTCATCTAAAGAATAATTTTCCAAAGCAATTAATGCCGTCATTATTTTTGTAGTTGAAGCTGGAAATAGTTTTTTGTCTGCGTCTTTTTGGTATAAAGAAACTCCTGTATCAAGGTCAACAGCAAGTGCTCCTTGGGCTGATACAACAGGAGGAACTGCGTCATTTTTCAAAAGAGGAATAATTTTAGATGAAGTATTATAAGCCAATACTTTTTGCGGCTCGTGGAAGGTCTGTCTTTTGGCTTTCTCAAATGACAATGTCAAACTAAACAAACTGACAATTAAAAATACACAAGCAGATAGGATCATAAGTTTCATAATCGTATCTCAAAGTTTAAATTCGGAGATTTAAAATAACAAGTAGAAACTCCGGTTCTAAAAATCTTAATATCCGTGACTTAAATGATATACATTATTTAAGTCAGATGCACTACCTCTGGCTCCTCTAATTTAATAAAGTCAGAGTATTTCATCTTGATGGATCTGTCGTGCCTTCCGGCATTAAAAGCAATTTCTTCGTTTTCCGAAAGTCGAGAGTCGACATGAGTCTTCAAATTTATAACCGAACCTAAAGGAGGAACGGAACCTATCTCCAGACCTATCTTTGCTTTAACACTTTCTTTTGATGCCATTACAAGCCTTTCAATTCCAAGTTTTTCTCTAATTGCCTCCAATTCGGCTTTAAAATCTGCTGGTAAAACATACAAAATAAATTCTTTACCAGCTTGTAAAACTAATGCTTTTGCCCCCTGGTGAATATTTGTACCTCTAACTTTAGCTGATTCCTCGCTTGTAAAAACTGGCTTATGTTCGTAGTGCTTATATTCAATTTTCTTTGCTTTTAATAAATCAAGTATTGCCTCGTAAACCGATTTACCAGTTTTCTGCTTATCAACGTTTGTGTTCTTCATTGTCGAAAATAGGGAATCGACACGTTCCATGTCACGAGGAAAAAGCGAAGCTTCTCGGATATTTTTAAGACCTAAAACATGCATAGTAATTCGCTCTGCGCCAAATGCAAATCCCCCAAGCGGTGGCATCCCGTATTCATAAGCTTGAAGATAAAGTCCTATATTTTTGGGGTTTATTCCCCATTTTCTTGCGTGTTCGACCAGAGTTTTGTAATCATGGATCCTTCTTCCTCCTGTCATCCATTCAGTCCCCCTACCTATTAGATCAAACCCCTGGTTATACTCTGGATCTTCAGGGTCGGGATAGGTATAAAATGGCCTATATTTGGTCGGATAATGAGTAATAAAAACAAGATCGGATCCGTGCACTTCTTTTGACCAGCGACAAATTTCCCGCTCGTCTTCTGGTGAAGGGTCTTTTTCTTGACGAACGTCACGACCCGTTCTTTCATAAATAATTTGCTGTGCTTCTCTTAACTTAAGATATGGAATTTTATCCGATACGGCAGGCACCGTAGCACCGAAAATCTCAAGCTCATGAGAGCAATTTTTCTCAACTTCTTTCAAAATAAACTTAACTACATACTCTGCCATATCTTTAATTTCAATCCACGAGTCAATAAACCCAAATTCTGCGTCTAAACTTACTACTTCAGTTAAATGCCGCGTTGTTACACTCGGCTCAGCCCGAAATACCTTATTAACACTAAAAACTCGCTCAAATACGCTGACCAAAAGAGATTTGTAAAGCTGCGGACTTTGCGCCAAATAAGCTTTGTGTCCAAAATACTTAACTTCGAAAATTTCTGCACCTCCTTCAGGAGCCGATGAAATAATAGACGGAGCTTGAAATTCGACAAATTCTTTTGCCTTTAAAGCTCGTCTGAAACTATCAATAATAACCTCTTGAACCTTAAATATTGCCTTTATTTTTGGATGACGGAGTGTCAGTGAACGATAATCTAAAAGAGTCGGTAGTTCTAAATCGAGTTCACTTTTACCCAAGTCTATAGGCAATTCGGAAGATTTAGAAATAACCTCCAGTTTTTCAATTTGTACTTCCACTTCACCTGTTTCAAGATTTTTATTAACTAATTTTTCTGGTCGTTTGGCAACAGTACCTTTAACTTCAACCACGCTTTCTACACTTACCTTCGGCACATTTTGACCGACGCATTGAACAATTCCACTTCTGTCTCTTAAATCGATAAAGGTTATTTTTCCATGGTCACGAACTGTATCTACCCAACCTTTAAGCAAGACCTTCTCGCTGATCTTTTCTATAGTTTCTGTCATTAATGTTCTTTCCATACTCGTATTGTATTTTCTTAAACCTAAATATACAAGTTAGCCTAAACTTTTTCGCAAAGCTGCAGCCTCAGCAATCTCGCTGATACTAGACTCACCGCTTTTAACTTTCTCAAAAATGGTTTCACTCAACTTGCCATGTGCCATTTCATCTATATTACGAGGTAATAAATCTTTCCCCAGAAAATTTTCAACGTGCCTTACGTCCTCCAAAATTTCTCCCCAGGAAGAATTTTGTTTCGCAAGTTTCATTAAAACACTTTTATTTAAAAATGCACCCGCACGAATCATATCTCCTCTTAACCCTTGATAGTATTTTTCTACTTCAGAAAGAACCCCAACTTTCCTTGCCTCTCGTAAACCCCTCCCTGTCCCGATCAGCTCTGGCGGAATTCCCAAAGAATACAAAGCACCTGTGAAACCAATTGCTCGCGGTAACCTAACCTTTCCCACTCCCCGAGAATATCCAAAAAGTCCAATATGCTGAACTCTTTCTCTTCTTTTGGGCAGAAGAGTCGCTACCTCATTCACCAAAGGGGCAACACCCTCAATAGTTTTTCTATAAAAAGTCTCAAAAGCGGCAATCACATTCCTTAAGTTTTTTTCTTTTGTCTTTGTAATAGAGAGAGCTTCTGCTTCAGGAAGCTTATTCTCCAGTTTGGCTATGGCCCTCTTCACCTCATCCATACCATAATCGTATCGAAATGCACTCTGCAGAAGCGCAGTTCTTATACCCTTGTATTCCTCTAAGAAGTCGTTAACTGTCTTTGGATTCAGTCCACCGCGGAAAGGAAGTGACCCTGTTCCTATTATTGGATATAATTCAATGCCAGTTTTCCGAGAAAATTCAAGATAACGAGAAAGAGCAATCTTTATCGCCAGAATCGTTGGAACAATACCTGAATTAAGGGCAGGATCGCTACGTGCTACATAAGGTCTTATATAAGAGGGTGTGAATCCAAATTTTTTCTCATGAAGTCTAACATAGTTGTTTAAGATTTTGTCAGAATCAATGACTTTTTCAACTTGCTCAAAGAGTGGAATAACTTCTATGTGTTTTAATGACCCATTTTTAAAATTGTAAAGCTTGTGTTTAAGCTGTGCTATTTCAGCAAAAGCCTCTTGAATTTCTATCATCTCCTCCGCACTCCCCGTCATAGGAAGGATTACTTCAAAAAGAGGAGGAAAGTGTAACCCAACTTGTTTAGCAAGTTGTGCAGCAGAAAGGATTCCCATAAAAGCCCTGCCCAGTCTAAATTCTGTCTCAACTTTTGGGTTAGGAAGACGGAAAGTTAAAAATATATCCCGTCCAATTTGATTCTTTTTAAAATAATCAAAATGCTCACTTAAAAGCCTTTCCAGAACTGACTCGTCAACCAATTTGCCTTCCCAGTCCCATTTATACTCAGAAACTCCCAAGTCTGAATAAGATAAGAAACACTCTACTGACTCGTTGTTAGTAGAAATAAATTCATTATCATGCCAATATGGTTTATTAGCATGATCTGGATGTTGCGAAACCATCGTGGTCGGTATTTTACGCATATTTTTTAACAAATCTTTCTATTCTTTTTAACCCTTCTTTAACATTTTCAAGTGAAGTTGTGAAACTAATCCGGAAAAAGTCAGGGTAAAGAAAAGATTCTCCAGGTATAACTGCAACCTTTTCTTCTTGTAATAGTTTTTGCGCCCATTGATTAGATGAAGAAATATTTTTATTCAAATATTTTTTAATACCAATGAAAAAATAAAAGGCTCCATCAGGAAGATACAAATCTAAACCCTCAATTTTAGATAATCTTTTATAAATAAAATTTCTTCTTTTCTCATACTCTTTAAGCATAGCTTGAACGTCGTTCTGACCAGATTTAATTGCAGCTAGCGCCGCCATTTGAGAAATTGAAGAAGTGTTAAAAGTTGTTTGACCTTGCAAAGAAATTATGGGAGAAATCAAATCTCTGGGTCCTGCCCCAAAACCAATTCTCCAACCCGTCATTGCATATGTCTTAGAAAATCCGCCAATAGTTATTGTTAAATTTCTAATTTCTTTACCCCATGAAGCTATAGAAGTGTGCACTTTACTATATAAAAGCGACTCGTAAATTTCATCGCTTATAACAAATATTTTTCTATTAACTGCAAGTTTAGCTATTTCCTTTAGCACATTTCTTTCTATTGTCATTCCAGTCGGATTATTTGGATAATTTAAAAGTATTGCTTTTGTCTTCCTTGTTATCTTTTTTTCAATGTCTTGGGGTACTAGCTTGAATGGAAATGAAAGTTTTGAAACTACTGGTTTTGCACCTGCTAATTTTATTTGTTCGATATAAGTATTCCAAAGTGGAGAGATTAGTACAACTTCATCGCCAGGATTACAAATTACTTGGAAAGCGTTATACAGTACCTGCTTGCTGCCAACCCCTACAACTATTTCTTCCGGAATATATTTAACTTTATTTTCTTCCAATAATTTTTTAGCAATGGCTTCTCTTAAAGATTTTATTCCTTCTACTTTTGTATAATGAGTAAAACCATCTTTTATCGCTTTTATAGCTGCATTTTTAATGCTCTGAGGCGTATCAAAATCAGGTTCTCCGAGGCCTAAATTGATTATTTTTTCACCCTTTTCTTGAAGGTCTTTAATTAAAGAGTCGACCGCAAGAGTGGCTGAAGGTTTTAAATTTAAAATTCTTTTGGATACCCTTGAGTGTGTCATATTTATTTCCAAAAAAGACCCTGTAAATTAACGAACTACTTTTCATTAACTTACAGGGGTCTCTCGACTTTGCTCAAGACGGTGCCACCCTTAATTTAACTTCATTAAATGCGCTTTTACGGGCGCCTCCGGAAGGGTCTATTTGCCAAAAGGCTTTCTTCCTTCACCTTGCTCGATGTTAGTCAAGCTTAAACGGTTTGGAAGTATATTACTTCCTCTACTTGACAAAATCAACTGTATCTTTGGTATAATTTCATTCGCATGCCAAAGAAAGTTCAAATTCACAGAATTTACTTCCGCCTTACCAACTGGGTCAAGGCGGAGGTTTGATGCGAACTAAGATTTAAGTTTTATCAAACCTCCTTAAAAACAGGAGGTTTTTTTGACGATGAATAATCATAAGACAACACAAACAATAAATAGTCCAGGGTCAAACGATCTTTCGATTGTTATTCCTGTTCATACCAGGCACCTTCCAAAGTTACTTGTTTTAATTAACAATCTCTATGAATCATTACAAAGTGTTAAATATAAATGGGAAATAGTGGCTGTTGTTAGCCCGTTAAAACATACATCCTTAAAAAAACAAAAAATTTCACTAAGCTTTAGAAAAAAATTACACTTAACTTATAGCAATAATGGTTTGAGCCCTGCCGCCGCCCGCAATATTGGCGCTAGGCGTGCAAAAGGCAAAACTATTTTATTTGTGGATTCCGACATGGAATTCAATCATAAAACGTTTTATAAACTTAAGAAATACATTTATCTACTTGAATCAAAAAATCCTGTGGCTTCTATTTACCCCAACTTCTTGAAACCCAAAGAGTTCGAGTCACAATTACAAAGGTGTGAATTTTTGGAAGATTTAAGGTCTTATCAATCCTATAAAGATGGTGAATATATCAAAACATTAAGTGGCGGTTTTTGTCTCGTAAGAAAAGGTGTGTTTAAAAAACTAGGCGGTTTTAATGAAAGGATTGGAGCCTCAGAAGACAGAGAGTTCGCAGCTAAATTAATAAATAGGGGGTATAAAATTATTATTGCAGAGGATATCAAAGTTTACCATAGTTATCCGTCGTCACTAAAAAATATCTTAAAAAGAAAAAGGTGGCACGCCAAGGGCAACGCAAAACTTTCATATATTTACCCAGAGTTTTTTGATAGGCCTTTGTTAAAATGGATAAAAACTAACATTAAAAGAATATGGTACGCTGCCCTACGGCTAGATTATATTTACATTTTCTACACAATGTTTGTGATCACCTACTATACTGTTTGGTTTTATTATTACAAAACAAAAAACAGGGCTTTGCATGCAAAACTTGTAAATTCCGGGGAATTACCTAAAAGAGCTTTGACAATGAGAGAAGCTATGGCTTTCTCAATCAATACTGATAGTAAAAACTATGTTTCTCAAAAAAAATACTAATTCGGAATCACTGAAATACAGCATCAAAATCAAAAACTTTTATAACAAAAGCCAAGATTTTGTGATCTCTCCATTCAATCCTTTTGGGGTAATATCAGATTTTGGAAAAGAAGTTTTAGATAAATACATAAATGAATTTAATAATAAAAAGATTTTGGATATAGGTTGTGGACACGGTCACTTACTTAAATATCTTAGCGACAGAGGCGCGAAAACCCATGGTGTTGATATATCTGATGTTGCTTTGAAAGTCGCGAGGCATAATTCACCAAAATCCAAACTCATTACTGGGGAAGGTGGAAAACTTCCTTTCAACGACAATTTTTTTGATTACATTATATGCATCGAAACCGCAGAACACTTCTTGAATATCCAAAAAGCCTTCAACGAAATGTATAGGGTTATTAAAAAAGGAGGAATTCTGATCTTATCAAACCCAAACTACTTTAATACAGCGGGTATACTAAAGTTACTATTAGAAAAGTTCAAATTTTACCCTAAAAATACCTTCGCACCCTTTAGTAACTGGAAAAAACAATCTAATGAAAACTTTGTAACTATTTTAAACCTCAAGCAAAAACTCATTAGATCTGGTTTCGTTGTGTTCGATCAATTTACTTATAATTTACTACATGGTTTAATACCTTTTATTTCTGTTAATTGGACATTTTATAGATTCTGGCCGATAAGAAAACTTAGGCATATAGTGGAAAGGGCTAGAAACATTTTCCCATTAAATAAAATAGGTATGAACGTAATTACCGTATGCCAAAAACCAAAAAAATTAATCAGTCAAAGGTAGTAAAAGAGTTAACCTCCAGATTACTAAATAGAGTCACGAATGATTGGATAGTTTCCATTGTCTTATATGGTAGTACTACCAACAACACTTATATTTCTGAAAATAGTAACATAGACCTAATGATCGTCGTAAAAACACCTCGACATCAAATTGATTTAAACAAATTAAAACTTATATATAAAATACACGAAAAATACGTTGAAGAGTTTAAAGTACCGATCGATATTTATACGTATGGCTATGATGAGCTACCAAGGAAAAAAAACTTTGGGTATTCTCTATTGAGAAGTCTTTTTATATACGACTACTTTAAACATGCTCGAGTCATTTATGGCAAAAACATCCTTAAAGAATTAATACATCCACACATAAAGACTGTGTCGCTGCAACTAGTTAATGAGCTTAAAAGAGGGGTACGACAAATGATATACGACTCAAAATATATGTCAAAACCTGGCGTAATCAAGAGAATGATTGGAGATAGAGCTGGCAATACTGTTCAGGTTACAACTGATATTGCAAAAGGTTTAGATGACCATTTACGTTGGGCGTGTGTATCTCTGATTTTTTCACAAAAAGCACGCCTTGCTTATGACGGTATTCTTGTTTCTGGTAAAAATAGAATTTTTAAGAAGTATCTAGAAGAATATAAACAGAACGATTCATCTATTAAACATCTATATGAAATATATAATTGGTGGGTTAACCACATATCGAAAGAGTACGAAAGATGGGGTTTTCGAAAACAGACCGAAATTATATCTTTAGATGAAGATAAAACCAGAAAAATGATCATTATTTGCTTAAGACATATCGAGCATATCTCAAATATTTTGGAGGAAAAGTATAATGGCTAACGTTATAGTATCACCCCACTATGATGACGAGTTTATCGGCTGTTACAGTCAAATAATTAGCGGCAAAATCGACAAAGTGATTGTTGTCACGGATGGAGGTAAACAGTTCGCATATATCGATATGGAACCAGACGAATATAAAAATGCCAGAAAACTAGAAACGAAAAAATTCTGTTTAGACAATAATATTAAAGACTCAAACATTGTATATTTAAACTTTCCAGACGGTGGACTTTCGAATACAGATAAATTGTCGATTTATTTAAAGTTAAAAAAGAATGTAAACAAATCTGATACCTTGTTTATTCCAGACATGTGGGGTAGCCACCCAGATCATTTTATTACCGCAGGATTATGCATATTTATGCCTTCTAAACACAAGATAATGTATTCAATAACAAGACGCCTCCCAACTCCCTACAATAAAAGAATTATTAAAATAGATTCTGATAAAAAATGGTCCGACTTTAAAAAATATTATCCAACACAATTTAAAAGATTAAAACTAAGCAACTTTCCTTTTAGAGATCGCGAAGAGTACTTGGAACTATCTTAAATACGTATGTACAGAAATATTACAATTATCGGCGGAGCAGGAGTGCCAAGAAAAAGTAAAGATTATCAAATAGCGTTACAGGTAGGATCTGCGCTAAATCCATCAAACCATGTGCTTATTTGTGGCGGTATGACTGGAATAATGGAAGCTGCAGCAAGGGGTGCAAAGAAAAGTGGAGTTTTAACAATAGGCATTCTTCCTGAAACTCAAAAAACTGATGCCAATAAGTTCATCGACATTGCACTTACAACTGGGTTAAGAATAACTAGGGATACTCTGGTATCAGTAACAGCAGACTTAGTTATATCCATAGCGGGGTCATTAGGAACTCTTAATGAAGCCGCGATTTGTTTAAAGGTTAAAAAGGATTTAATAATTGTAAGGGACGCCAAAAACGGAAAATTATTTTACAACGCTCTAAACAAATTATGTAATGAGAACCAAAAAATGTTGATTAAATACATGAAAGTAAAAGAGGTCGTCAATTTTTTGAAAAAATACGGACATTAAGTTACGAGTTTGTCCTTATGTCCTTGATTTTTACTTGAATCTCTCGCTTTCCGATCCAAACATTTTCCTCTGGTGTATAAACAACATCTACTGTCTGACCAGGAATAATTGCTACGGCCAAATTACCCCTTCCAAAAGCTATTGCATTGACTTTAATACCATCTTTAGAAAGGGTGAGTTTCAAATGTTTGCCTTCACCTCCAACTGTTCTGAAATCGACAACTTGGACTTTTTTTGTTAAAAAAGTGGGGCTTGGGTTGCCGATTCCGAATGGCTCGAGCTGTCTAATTCTATCAACTAAATCAAAATTTAAATCCGGCAGATCTAACTCCAAATCTATTTTGAGCTTCTTTTGGAGCAAATCTTCTGTCAAAAATTCTCTAGTTTTGCGAATAAGTTGTTGTGTAAAAATTTCAATATTTTTGGTCTCTATTGAAAACCCGGCGGCCATTTCGTGCCCCCCACCTTCGATCAAGTATTCATTTACTAACCTAATTGCCTTAATGATGTTAAAACCACTAACAGATCTGGCCGAGGCTTTTGCAATATCGCCTCTAATTGATAAAACAATGGACGGCCGGTAAAATTCTTCTACTAGTCGGCTTGCCGCTAGTCCAATTACTCCTTCGTGGTAATTATCACTATGTAAAATTATTATTTTTTCATTGGTCTTTAATGCTTTCTCTTTTGCGTCAATTACCATTTCCTCAACTAAGTTTTGCCTATCTCTGTTGGTTTTCTCGAGCAAAGTAGATAGTTCAAGAGCCTTTGCTGGACTTTTTGTACACAGCAATCTGAGTGATTCAATGGCATGTGCAAGTCTGCCCATAGCGTTAATTCGCGGAGCAATCATAAAGTTCACATGATATGTATCAATGGTTTTAGGATCAATTGTAGCAAGATTACAAATTTCTCTTAACCCCGGTCTTTTTGTTTCTCGCAAAGTGAGGATGCCGTATTTAGCAAAACTTCTATTTGGTCCAACTAAAGGAAGCTGGTCGGCAATTGTCCCGATAGCGGTTATATCCAGTTGGTCGATCGCAAATACCCCATTAATCTCTCGCGAAACTACCCAAGCTATACCCGCACCGCCAATTTCTTTGGTATGAATAATCGAATATGCATCCTTTGGGTAAGTTTCGCCTTTTTCATGATGGTCTGTAATTATTACATCTACGCCAAGTTTAGTAGCAGTTGATACTGCGTTTGCGGCAACAATTCCATTATCAACAGTAATTATTAACTTAAGATTTGGATACTTAATTTTAAGCTTTTCGACACTTTTTGCATTTAAACCGTACCCCTCGGAAAATCTTTCAGGAATATAAGGCATAACATCAGCCTTTAAGTCCCATAAAGCTTCCCACACTATCGCTGTTGCACAAACTCCGTCGGCATCGTAGTCCCCGTAAACAACAATTTTTTCTTTCTTTGCAATTGCCGTGTTAATTCTCCGGATTGTCTTTCCAACCTGGGTCTTATCTATTTTTAATTCTTTTAATCTAAAGTCATTAGGATGCTTTGGATCCAAAAATTCTACTTGCTGTTTTTTTGTTTTAATTCCACGATTAGTCAGAAGAGTCTTCACAATATCCACGTTTTTATTTTTATTTAAAATCTCCCACTTAACACTCTCCATATCGTATAATTTATCTTAATGGAAACTAAGTTACCAGAAGAGGTAATCAAAATTTACAAAAAAATTGAGAATAATGGCTACGAAGTCTACATTGTAGGTGGAGCAGTACGGGATTTGCTTACGGGACGTCCGGTCATCGACTGGGATTTTACAACCAATGCTACACCTGAAGATATACTAAAAATTTTTAAAGACTCTTTTTATGATAATAATTACGGGACAGTTGGAATAAATAGCGAGTCAGGATTTAAGCCACACGAAGTAACGACATACAGAACCGAGCATGGATACAGCGACCACAGACGTCCCGATAAAGTGCTCTGGGGAAAGTCTCTGGAAGAAGACCTTAAAAGGAGAGATTTTACTATAAATGCTCTTGCAATAAAACTCGATGGAATGGGTATTAAAATAATAGATTTATTTGAAGGACAAAATGACCTTAAAAACAAAGTGGTGAAAGCAGTAGGAAACGCTAATGAGCGATTTAACGAGGACGCTCTACGAATGATGAGAGCTATCCGAATCGCATCCCAGTTAGGTTTTACAATCGAAGAAAAAACTTTCGAAGCGATCAAGATGCACTCTAATTTAATTAATGAAATTGCTGCTGAGCGAGTTCGCGATGAATTATTAAAAACCATTTCATCCAGTTTCTCTTTTGAAGGAATTGTTATCTTTAAAAGCTCAAGCCTGATGCACGAAATACTACCAGAACTCGAAGAAAACTTTGGAGTAGAACAAAAGTCACCAGGAAGACACCATACCTTCGATGTTGGTACCCATCTGGTAATGGCCCTAAAATACTGCAATTCGGATGATCCAATAACAAGACTAGCCACTTTGATCCATGATATTGGAAAAGCGAGGACTTTTAAAAAAATCGAAGACGGAACGATAACTTTTTATAACCATGAAGTCGTAAGCACCAAAATAGCTGCTAAAATCGCCGACAGACTTAAACTTTCAAACAAAGACAAAAATAAACTCTTAAAACTTGTGCGCTGGCATATGTTTTCGGTTAATGAAAACCAGACAGATTCAGCGCTTAGACGTTTCATCCGAAACGTTGGCAAGGAAAATATTCCCGATATTTTAATGCTTCGGGTGGCAGATAGACTTGGAGGGGGAGCAAGAGAAACTTCTTGGAGACTGGAAGAATTCAAAAGAAGATTAATTGAGGTTCAAAAACAGCCTTTTACTGTTCGGGATCTTAAAATTGACGGAAACGATGTAATGAAAACCCTCCGACTTCGCCCAGGACCAAAGGTCGGGGAAATATTAAATAATCTTTTTGAGAAAGTGGTAGAGAAAAAAATCGAAAATAGCAGAGATACTTTGCTAAAAAGAATTAAAGAACTAAAATCCACTTTTTCTTGATAATTGGCCCTGTTTTAGTAATTTACCATTTATGGGAGAGGTAGATACGGATAGGAGAATTAAATTAAAAGATCGGCTTGCCTTCGTTAAAAAAGCTGCTCAAATGGGAGGTGGAGAATATAGTGATGCAGGTGCCAGCGCATTAACAAGTGGATTAAATCCTACAGCTGAAATACAAGCCATGCGTCAGGATGGTATATTCAGAGATATTATTCTTCAGACTAATGCGGGTATACAGGCAATAATGGATACGTATCAGATAAGTAGGGAAGAGGCAGAGGAACTCGTGCAGAAAGTAATAGATCCTCGCTTATCACTAAACAACAGTAATCTATAAGCATCAAACACTAATTGCATCTCAGCGTGGCGATTAGTAAAGTCTGTGTTTTCTAAACTTGTTTTTAAATTTATTAAATAGGCTATCCCAAGTAATCAATAATGGTACAGCAACGAAAGGGGAAGAGTAAGTACCGGAAATTGTGCCAATCAGAAGTGCAACTGCAAACCAGCGGATCGTAACACCTCCAAATAATATCAAGGCAACAAGCATAAAAATTATCGTGAAAGAATTATTTAACGAGCGTACCATTGTCTCGGACAATGCCTTATTAGCAAGACTAACCAAATCATCACTGTACTTCTTTTGTGCCTCCCTTATTCTGTCATAAACAACAATAGTATCATGTACTGAAAAGGATAATGTAGTAAGTAATGCCGTCACAAAAAGGAAATCTACTTCCGCACCGAAAACTTTTCCTAAAAGTGAAAATAAACCGATCAAGACAAGACTGTCATGAAACATAGCCAAAATGGCACATGCACCGTACTTAATACTTTTGAATTGATAAGCGATCCAAAGCAATATTCCAACTGATGCTACTCCTATCGCATAAGTCGTCTTTTTAATCAAATCTTTACCGACTGAGGGACCAACGTTTTCGAATTTAATTTCCTCTATATTCCCTTCAGAATCCTCTTTAAGAGCATTTTTTATTTTCTCCCTATCAACGCTCTCTAAACTGCCAAGCTTAAAAAGATAAGTCTTATCCCCTGTTTCCTGAATAGAAGATACTTTAATGCCTAGATCTTGAGTTTTTTTAAGCGCACTTTCCGTTGAGATTTCGCGACCAAATTTATATTCAACAAGCGCTCCGCCTGTAAAATCAATTCCAACCCTTAGACCCCAACTAGTCAGAGAATAAATACCAATACCAATAAACAATAGCGAAATCGCAAAATAAATCATTTTGAACTTCATCCAACTCATAAAAGCTACCTTTTAATAAATAACCGCAACAAATTTCTTGAAACAAAAATTCCAGTAAATAAGCCAATCGCTATTCCAAGAGCAAGTGTAATTGCAAACCCGCGAACAGGCCCTGACGTATGCAAAAAGCTCCAATCGAACGGGTTGGCAAGTATAAACGCCGTAATTAAAGTGGCAATATTAGCATCTCTAATTGAATCCCACGCTCGCCCAAATGACTCTTCCAATGCATCAGCTGTATTTCTTCTCCCCTTCTCCTCCTTAAATCTCTCAAAAATTAGAATATTAGCGTCGACTGCCATTCCGACAGACAAAAGAAAACCCGCAATTCCCGGTAGCGTAATAACAACTGGAATTAATTTATAAAGGGCCAAAGACAGTATTCCAAAAATGACAAGTCCAATGCTTGCTACAACCCCAAGTCTGCCGTAAACTACCATCATAAAAATCAAAACCATACCAAGACCCAGAAGTCCAGCTTCAATACTCTTTTTGACAGACTCCTCACCTAAAGTTGGGCCAACAGTTCGTTCCTCAACTACTTTAATTGAAACAGGAAGTGCACCAGCGGTTAGCTGAATTGCAAAATTTCTTGCCTCGTCCAATGTAAAGTCTCCCGAAATTTGTGCCGCACCCCCTGTTATTTTTTCCTGGACAATTGGAGAAGAAATTAACTCACTATCAAGTAAAATACTTAAAGGTTTACCTACGTTTTCTTCAGTAATTTTAGCAAATTTTTCTGCACCTTCATTTGTAAACTTAATTGATACAACAGGGCGCCCCGTAGTCGATTCATATGACACCCTTGCGTCAGCTAGATCTGAACCGGAAAGATTTGTCGGGATAAAATTTATATTCTCTCCTTCCCCACTAATGGTTGAAAATACAAGCTTCGCTGTTTTCCCAATAATATCTATTGCCTCTTTGGTATTTTTAACACCTGGTAACTCTATGATCAATCTGTCTTTACCTTCAAATGAAGAGACCAACACATTTGGCTCCGACACACCAAAAAGATTAACTCTACGCTCGACTACACTTTTAAGCCCGTCCAGTGCCAATTTTCTTTTTTCCTGGTCCAGTCCGCTACTGTCTGCCTCGAAGACCAAATGACTCCCTCCGGCCAAATCCAATCCCAGAACTAAATCTAAACTTCTTCTAAAAGAAAATCTTCCTAAATTTATGCCCAAATCTAGCCTTTTTACTTTTTGATCGATTTTAACTGGACCGAGGTCAAAATTAACGTTTAACTCTTTTGGTAAGTCAATAAGCAACGCTAGCATTGTTAAAGCTAAAATTAAAAGTATCTTTTTTAAATTTTTTGAAGCAGACATTTAGGAAACCAAATCCTCCTCGTCCCCAATTATCATTACACGGCTACCCAGAAGAATGTTTTGGACAAACGGATCCCTTCTTTTCTTTCTAAAATCGAATTCCTCTTTACTCATTACAGCATAATTAATCTCCATATTTCTTCTGGTTTCCTCTGCTCGAATCAAAGCAGCCAATTCTGGTAAAGTCACTTCTCCCGTAAGTAGAATATCCACATCATCTTCTTTTTTCCTTTTTTTGTAACGGACAAACCTTCCCGAAAACATTACAAAAGAAATTTTGCCAAGCTTTGACTTATTAGAGAGAATTTGCAAACCAAGCCCTGTTGACTTTGCAACCATTGATATAAGATCTCCAAACATTGGGTAATCATCTCTGACCCAATAGTAAATTCTGTTTCCCCTTGCTTCTTTTTTCAAAATCCCAGCCTTTTCCAATCTCTCGAGTTCTCTTCTTACTGCATTAATTTCCTCGTTCACTTCACGGACTATCCCCCGTACATGGTACATCTCCGATGGATTAGAAAAGAACAGCCGCAAAATCTTTATTCTCACTTTTGAAGTTATTATGTCTGAAAGCTCGGCCATTTTCTTCCCATGGGGCAGCAATATATTAATTATACCTTACTTAACATTCACTTTGTTACCTTTAGGCACAGCTTCTATCCAAATCTCACCTTCCACAAAGTTAATTTCTTTTCCTTTGGCGTCATAAAACCTGGTTCTATCCGTTCTTGATTTCTTCTTCCATGTGGCTTCTACCTCGTCGCCATTTTGATAAATCAAAGCTTTACCTTCTCCCGTTGTGGTATATAACATATGCTTATTTCTGTCAACAGGGCCGCGCTCTGTTAAAAACACAATAACTACGTTTTTGCTTGTTATTTGCGTATTTTCAAAAGCTAAATCGGTGTGCTTAACCTCCCCATTAAACCGTAAGTAACTGTTATTATCTTTATTATATGTCCATTTTACTTCGTATTCTGGCTTGTTAGACCAAAACTCGAATGAAATTTCGCTAACTTTTGGACTCGATAGTGGTTTTTCATTACTAAAAGTCCAAGAAATAAATGACTTATCCCAACTATCTCCCTCGGAACCTTTTGCTCCATACCCACGTTTCTCGGCCTCCTCATAAGCCCTGTCAAGGTTTGCAACCATTGTGTGCTCAACAGCTATATCTTCTTTACCTACGCTCTTTAATCTACCTGGGTTGCGTCTAAACACAGGAACACCCGAATCATATATCGTATCAAAATCGTTGCCTTTCGGTACTCTCCAGCCAATTGTCGCCAAAAGTTCAAGGGCACGGGCTTCCTTCACCGTATCTCCAAAACCACCAAAGTCATTTGCTCCACCCACATGCATAAAAATTGGGTATTCACCATATTCAGATGCCCAATCTATAAAATAAACTCTAACTGATCTAACAGGCGCCACTTCTACTTCGGTTCCTGCCACACCGCAATAGAAAACTCCCAAAAATCTTGTTATACCGCCTTCAGCCACTGCCTCATAAACAACATCTGCCTTCGACAAGCCTTCTGGAGGTCTCGAGTCCACATGATTTTCAATCATGACCGTTATTGGGCGCCTTCCTTCCCAAATAGTTTTCTCCGGCTTAGTAAAAAGCTTTCCATTTATGGGACACTTTTCTGTTTTTGGAAGCTCTGTAATCTTTGATCGCGCAGACTCCAACTCGCTTGTATCCATAATGGGGGAGCTCTCTCCAGAGCCCCCTTTCAATAAACTAAACACTGCCCAAGATGTACCAGCTGAAACTAAATACAGCCCCAAAAGGCCTAATAAAAAAGTTGCCTTTTGTGAAGCTATTAATTCCTTAACTTTCATGTTTTTATAATCTCCTGCGCCTCTCTTAGAGCTTTTTCTTCCTCATTCGACAATTTGTATCTACTTTTTCCGTCTTTGACTGGCTTTATATAAACTCTTGTCCTCTCTCTGGCGTGGATGCTTGTTATAACAAAACCGTGATTCTCCCCATCCAAAATAGCTAGAGAGAAACTGTGCTCTCCGCCAAAGTCCCCCAAGGGATTAAATCTAACCAAGCCTACTTTTTGGACAAAAAGCTTACTTACTTCCTTAAAAGAAACAAGCTCTTTTTCAAGCCTTATTATATCTTTCCTGTTTTTGCCGCTTAAGTCAACTATGTTATCTAATATTTTCTTTAAATTGCCTTCTTTGACCCCTTTTACCAACCTCAAATAATGTCTCAAAATCCAATAAAAGATTAGACTTAAACCAATCAACCATAATACTATTATTACTAGTAAAATCGCCTGTCCCGACATCTTGTTTAGCTAAAGGAGTATAAACTCCACTTACTCGAGTTTGCAACTCTCGCAAGTGATTTTGATCCCCCAAAATACTATTTATGAGTGCAAACCAAAGTATTTTGGGTATACACAATCTTGATAAAGGTGTGTCAAGAATGTATTTTAATATAAATGTCCAAAAGAACAAGAAAAGATAAGGAAAATCCCAATTATGATTTCTTAATCAAATGGGAACCAAGCTTGCCAAAATTACCACAAAGCAAAATTGTCAAGGGGGAATTAGTAAACACTAGCTTCAACGAAACTGACAAGATCTATAAAGACAAAAAAGCCAGGTCTTCGGCAAATCCACGCATGAGCTTATGGAACAATAAAGATTTAGTAAAATCACTTATATTCTCTAGCCTTATTTTGTGCGTAGAGATAGTGATATACTTATTAAAGTCAAGCGGGGGGAGGTGATAATTAATGTCAATGTACTGTGTAAAATGTCGCGCTAAAAGAGAAGGTAAGGATTTGGTAGATGTCACCATGAAGAATGGAAAGAAAGCAAAGAAAGGTAAATGTGAAGTTTGTGGCACTACAATGTTTAAGATTGGAGGATAAATTCCTCTGTTTTAAATACTTATAAACAAAAGGTTTCCGCTCATTGCGGGCCTTTTGTTGTATAATTTCTTCGTGAAAAATCATTATTTCAAAACTGTCTTCAAAATTTTTCGGAACAATCATTTGCCAGTACCGCTTGAAGTTTTCGGTAAAGACCCATATAAAACTCTTTTATCCACAATGCTTTCGTCTCGAACAAAAGACGAGGTAACTCTTGAGTCCTCAAAGCGACTATTTAAAAAAGCACCAGATATCAATAAACTAAAAAACTTGAAAACGAAAGAACTAAAAAAATTAATATACCCGGTCGGATTTTATAAAACCAAAGCCAGACAGCTAAAACTCCTATCAAATATTATCTTAAAGAAATTTAACGGTAAAGTTCCAAACACAAGGAAAAAGTTAATGACACTTCCAGGAGTGGGTATAAAAACTGCAAACTTGGTACTAAGCAGAGCTTTCGGAAAGCCCGCAATTGCTGTGGACACCCACGTTCACAGGATTACTAACCTTCTGGGCTGGGTAAAAACCGCCACACCTGAGCAAACCGAAACTAAATTAACAAAAATCTTACCTAAAAGATACTGGAAAGATATTAACCGGCTTTTCGTTTCAATCGGCCGCCAATATGCTTCGAAGAGAAAACTTGAAGAGTTTTTAATAAAAAATAAATTGATTTAATAAGCTGTTATTGCCACCCCAAAGCCACCTTGGGCGTAGATGCAGCCCCAGACAAATTCTCCACCAGTTAATAACTTTTTATGTCCTAAGGTATTTTCCCACAGTGAAACAGCTTCTTGGGCACTTTGTGCCCCAGAAACTAAAAACTCGGACAAAGTATATTTATCATAAATCCACTTTAAATCAGGTCTTTTTTCCGGCATATTTGAAAATCCCTCATGACCATCGAGTTTGCCTAATTCCAGTAGTTCATTTAAACGAATTGAAGCTATTGTGCACAATTCGGATTTGTTAGAAAGTTCATTTACACCAAATTCATTTCTTCTTTTATTAACTAAATTCCAGAGCTCAGGACCACTCCACGATTGGGTATTAGATTTACCAGTCTCAATTTTGGGAGTGGTACTTGGTACCACAGTCGGAGATAAAGTTGGAGACGGAGACGGGGTAGCAATATCCCTAAACACCAGCCCATAAGAAAATTTATCAAACTTGTCTGTTTGCCCCTTCTGTTCTCCTAATCTAAATCCGATTAAAAAAGCTCCAAATCCAAAACTACTTACTAAAACAACAAACAAAACAATATTTAAAAACTTAACAAAAATAATTTTGAGTTTTAACCTGTAGTTTTGCATTCAAATTTTTAAGTTTTAACTTTCTAAAATTATCGTAACAGGTCCGTCAAGTTCCGTATTTATCTTCATATATTCTCCAAAGCTTCCTGTTTCAACTTTTACACCCAAATTCTTAAGTTTATCTATAAAGTGTTCATAGATTTCTCTTGCCTTTTTCGGATCAGCTGCTTCTATAAACGAAGGTCTATTTCCGTCTTTTGCATACGCATAAAGCGTAAATTGAGAGACAACCAAAACCTCCGCACCAACATCCCTTACGGATAGATTCATTTTCCCAAACTCGTCGCTCATCACCCTTAACTTTGCTAGTTTTCCAGCCAATTGGTGAGCTTTTTTCTCTGTGTCGTTTTTTCCGACTCCAACTAAAACAAAAAAACCCTTGCCAATTTTCCCGACAACTTTTTTGGTTCCAACAACCTCAACAGAAGCACTTTTTACTCTTTGAATTACCAACCGCATGGAGCTATTGTAGCAAAAAAGATTCACAATTGGACTATTGACTAAAACAGTAACTGAGGTTACTCAAAATTTTTCGTCTCGAGCTACTTCATTAAAAACCTCGACTGCTCTTCTAATATTCTCTTGGTGATTATCGGTGGCAAAAAAGTAGCGATTCCCAATCCCGTCACCATCAATAAATATCCTCATATTGCCGTCTGTAAAAGGTAATCTTAAAGTTGCTTCCGAAGACTCCCTTCTAACTTCATAAGACAGTTCATCTACAAATTGCTTCAAATCCCTTAAACCCTCAACGGGTCCTCCTGAATCTATCCCCTGAGAGGCGACGTGATCCGTTAATACCTTAGCCCTTTTTGGCTCAAGACTAACACCTTTTCCTCCACCAATTCTACGAACCTGTTCGACTACTTCTAAAGCATAATGCGCCACCAGGTCTCTATCAAGTGCGGGATACTTTAAAGAATCTACAAGTTTACCAAGAGAGTTTCTCATTCCTCGAATTTCTTCTTGTTCTTTAATGCCTACTAAAGACGAAGCTTCATGATCTGCTGATAAATCAATATCGTCAATTACCATCAATTTGTTCTTATTATACACGAAGACTTACCTAAAGCGCCCGAATCGGAGGTTGCAGTGTAGGAAATTGCTGGGTATGATATTTGCGTGAAACCTCAAAACGACAGATGGCCTTTAATTGCCTTAACTTTACTTTCCACATTTGCATTTTTTCGCTCGATAAACGAATTTCCATTAAGAAACTGGGATGAGGCATGGTATGCCGAAATAAGCAAAAATATGGCAACTAATAATACGGGTCTCTTAATGCCCTTTTGGAATGGAAAATACTACTTTGACAAGCCCCCTATGTACTTCTGGCTTTCCTACCCAATATTTAAAATTTTTGGTCCAGGAGAATGGCAAGCAAGAGCCGTTAGCGCAACAGCCGCGGTCTTAACTGTGCTAATGATTTTTATTATTGGTAAAAAACTATTCAATTATAAAATAGGATTGGTTGCAGCAGTTATTTTCCTCACACTTGGGCAGGTTGTAGAAAGGTTCTCACACGGAAATCTTGACGCGCTAGTTACACTATTTTCTATCCTGTCGTTTTACTTCTACATAGCAAGTAAAAGTAACAAATCTCGAGTACTGTCGGGTATATTTCTTGGTAGTACAGTGTTGACCAAAGGAATAGTCTTTGGGTTTTATCCTCTGATCTGGATTCTAATTTATGAATATCTACTGGGTAAAAGAAGGGTAAAAAGTGTTGTGCTGGTTGTTTTAGTGTCTTTAACAGTATCTTTGTGGTGGTATATCTATGGGATACTAAAATTCGGAAAAGAATTTATATCTTCATTTATTCTTGACCCATTCGCGGGAAATTTGTCGTGGAAAAACCCAAAGGTTGATTTTACTTTATTCAAGGTTTTAATAAGAGATGTCGGATTTTGGCTGGCTCCAGTAGCTTTGTGTCTTTTTAAGAATTTCAAAAATAAACTACTCTGGTTTTTGATGTTATCGGTTCTAGTCCTATCCTTTCCCCTAAATTTATTAGCCGACAAACTGGGCTGGTTTTTGCTACCCGTCTACCCTTTTGTATCTTTAGTTATAGGATACTCCATCCTCAATTTTGGCAAAAAATATATTTTTCTATTACTCTTGCTAATTATCTTGCAGTTCAATCATGTCAAAAGAATAGAACTTGAACTCCCAGACAGGTCTCTGATTGGCGCGAAATTGGGAATGTTTACTAAAATGAATTTTAATCCCGAAACCAAACTTGTACTTGATAGTCCCGATTTTCCATCTTTCATTTACTATTCGGGCTTAGATGAAGTTACTGTCACAATTCAAAATGGCGGCAAGGCAAACGAATGGTGGATAGTAAGCCATGATGATATCTCGGAATTTAAAGATTATATTATAATTACAAAAGACCCGCAGAAATTCAATAAAGATATGCAAACAATCACAACGGCCCCTTACGGCTATAAGTTGCTAAAACTATAGTAATATTTATGGCAAGCATTTCGGTCTTTTTTCCCTGCTACAACGATGAAAAAACTATTGCCAAGTTGGTCAAAAATGTCTTCCTGATCCTTCCAAGTCTATCCAAAGATTATGAGGTAATTGTCATAGACGATGCTTCAAAAGATAAAAGTGTAGACATTCTTAAAAAACTTCAAAAAAAATACCCAAAATTAAAACTCGTTTTTCATAAAATCAATCAAGGATACGGTGGTACCTTAAGAAGTGGATTTGAAAAATCTAGAAAGGAACTTATCTTTTACACCGACGGGGATGGGCAGTATAACGTAAATGAACTACCTATCCTTTTAAACCTAATGACCTACGACACCGACTTTGTAAATGGGATAAAGATGGTAAGGAGGGACCCTACATACCGCATATTTTTTGGCAATCTATACAGTTTTATTGCCCGCTGGCTTTTTTGGCTTCCCACCTACGACGTTGACTGTGATTTCAGACTCATTAGAAAAAAAATAATCGACAAAATACATTTAACTTCAAATTCAGGAGCAATCTGTGTAGAACTAGTTAAAAAATGTCATCTTATTGGGGCAAGGTTTCGTCAAGTTTCTGTCCACCATTACCAAAGACGTTACGGTAATTCACAATTTTTTAGAATTAGCCGTATCCTTTCAACCTTCAAGGAACTTTTAGCTTTGTGGTTTGAGTTGGTTTTACTTAAAAAGTGAAAATATCAGAATACCAAAAGCTGTTTGATAATGAAACTACCCACTTTTTTTACGTCTCTCTTCATAATTTAATTATAGACGAAATCGAGAAATTACTTCCAATGTACGGCAAAATCCTTGATGCGGGTTGTGGCACGGGGCTACTAACTAAAAAGCTTGAAAGGTTTGGAAGTGTTACTGCGGTAGATATTAACCCCGAGGCAATAAGATTTTGTAAAAAACGGGGTGTAAAAGTAATAAAAGCATCCATTAATGAACTACCTTTTGAGGACAACTCATTTGACATAGTCACCTCAATTGATGTTTTGTACCATAAAGGCGTCAACGATAAACTGGCTATAAAGGAGTTTTACAGAGTTATAAAACCCAAGGGGTTTTTGATCTTAAGAGTTGCAGCCAACAACTGGCTTTCTAGCGAACACGACCAAAAAGTCCACACTCGCCACAGATATTCAAAAACTGAGATCGGGGAAAAATTAGAAGGGGCAGGGTTTAGAGTTGCAAAACTCTCATTCATGAACTTTTCTTTACTACCAGCTGCTATCCTATTTAAAAACTTGTCACTTAAGAAAGTAAACCCTTTTGTGAACTTTATCTTCAAATATATTCTCGCAGTCGAGAACAAATTATTAGGACATATAAACTTACCTCAGGGAACAGGCCTTTTTGCTGTTGCAAAAAAGTATTAATTTGGTGCTCCGGAGGCGAGTAAGCCAGGTTCTGTTTTTCGGCAACCATCAATCTATGCCCTCAAACTTCGGGGCTCGGCAAGGCTTACCTTCAGCGCCCCATTCGGAGGTTGCAGCGGAGGGGATTGCCCTTTTCACCCTCTTCCCCAAACCTTTTAGGTTAGGGGTGAGTTGTAGTCTCTGTTGCTCTAACCAGCGGTTACCCGTCAAGGTTTACACCTCGTCTCCTGCCTTGAGCTGCCTGGACTTTCCTGACCACTTCGCCGAGGCTCCGCGGCCCGATTGCCCTTCCTCCAGAGCGTTAATATTATACCAAAAAGCACAATAATTATCGACTTTTTTCAAGCCGAGGAGAAGTGTAATACTCATTTATAATCACCCTTAAGGTTATTATTACTGGTACAGCCAAAATGGCTCCTGCAATTCCTGCCAGTCTGAAGCCAACCAATAAGGACAATAAAGTTACCACCGGATTAATACCAGCTGATTTCTCCATAATTTTAGGGACGAGAACATAATTTTCAACTTGTTGAATCAGAAATGAAAGCGCAATTACAGCAAAGCCACTTATGGGTGAAATCCCAAAACCTACAATAACAGCAGGCACACTAGCAACAACAGGACCAATGTTTGGGACAACTTCAAGCAAACCCGCGAGGACTCCTAAAGGCACAGCATAGGGGATACCTAACACAACTAAGCCAATATAAGTCGTAAAACCAACCGAAAACATAAGTAAAAGCTCTCCCCTGGTCCAACCTCCCAAATCCTTTTCCATTCTACCCAAAACCTTTTCAATCTTTTTAGCCTGAGACTCTGGTAGTATTGAATACAATTGTTTATCCAATTTCTCGCGGGCGACCAGAAAATAAAGTGCGATAATAAGTACCGCAAACACTGTCAAGATGTTCGAAAAAACTGAAACGCCAAGCCTCAAGAGTTGTGAAGAAATCGTACCAAATTGAGATGTAATCTCATCAGTCACTTGCTGTACAACACTATCCGGAATTTGTAATCTTTCAAGGTATAAAGGAAAGTTTTTTGCGAAGTTCCCAGATTGTTCCACAAGTGGAGTCAGTACAGTCCCAAAAGCAAAAGTTAAAAAAGCCGCACCCAACAGATAAACAACAATTGCAGCAAGCGCTCTTGGAATCCGGTGTTTATGCAATTTTTTGACAGTGGGATTTAGTATCGCGGAAAGCAATATTGCGACAAAAACCAAAAAAATTATGTCACGAATAAGATATACGAACCATAAAAGTATCAGGAAAAAAATTGTAAAAATTATTGTTCTGTGAGAAACTTCAATTTTTTGCGTCATACTTTGACTCTTTTTACTTGTCTTAAGGAAAGCCTACTAAGATTTATACCACTTTTCGACCATGTTTTCCATATTTCGTAGATAATCTTTTTTACTTACATCAAACCAGTTTATTCTCTGATCCCGCTTAAACCAAGTAATTTGCCTCTTGGCATAATTATGCTCTGCATCTTTCCATTTTTTTACTACCTCTTCTAAAGTCAATTTACTTTCAAAATATCCTCTCAACTCTTTATATCCAATGCTACACATTGATTGATCACTCCATTTAACTCCTGAGTTAAGAAGCTTTTTTATCTCTGCAATTATTCCCTGATGAAGCCTTTTGTGAACTCTTTTATTTATGTTATCGTTACGAATATGCTTGGGTAGTGTGAGTCCGATAAAGAGAGTGTCAAATTTGCTATCTTTCTTAAGGCTCCTTCGACCTTTCTCGCCGTAACTCACAACTTCGATTGCACGAATTAGCCTACGTGGATTTTTCCTATCTGAAGTATTTAAAGACGCCGATTTTATGGGATCAAATCGGCTCAGTAAATTATATAATTCGTCTACGCTTTTGTTTGCTAAACTACGCCGAAGACTCCTATTTGCCGGCACATTGATTGTGGAAATATCATCAACTACGGCTTTAATATATAACCCAGTCCCTCCAACTATGATTGGCAGTTTTCCTCTGTCAACAATGCTTTTTAATATTTTATCTGCAAACCTCTTGTATTGTGCGACGTTAAACTGTCGAGTAGGGGAGACTAAATCATAACCCCATACTTTTACTCTCAGGATGCTGTAAAACACAATTGGTTCACCTCTGTATTTGAGATTTGAGATTTGGGGTTTGAGATTTACGGGTAATTCTTTACCTGTACCTATATCCATCCCTCTGTACACTTGTCTGGAATCGGCAGATATCAGTTCACCATTAATTTTCTTGGCAAGCCTTAAGGCCAACTTTGTCTTCCCCGTAGCTGTTGGTCCGCATACCACAAGTACTTTTTGCATATTTAACTAGATGCGCTTGTATAGCGGGTTAGAGCAAAATTCCAAAATCTGTAAGACGCAACAAGCGCCACAGCACCTATGCCAAGTGTCGCGATAATACCGATCGGACTCACCAGTCCCATCAGGGCCTTGGCAGGTAAAGTAATCATCACTCCAACAGGAATGAGATAAGTAATAATAGATCTTATAGGCTCACGGTAAATGTCTACTGGTAGTTTTCCAAGGTTAATAATATCGCGATATATAAAAACCAAGTGATCCACCTCTAAAGTTATTATCCCGAAACCCAAAACGAAAATGTGAAAGGCAGTGGCAATAAGCAAGCCGTTCACAATAAGTAACACATAGAATGCAATATGCAGTATCGACGGAGTCAATTGCGAGCCAATGTAAAATATTGTAAAAATTAAAGGCGGAATTGTAATTAAATCAATTATGTCTGCCCCACCCATTAGACTCCTAAAAAGTGGGCTAAACGGCTTAACCAAGGCAAGATCAAAATCTCCTGAAATCAGCTGTGGTCTAAATCTATAGACTTCACGAAATAGAAATTGCGAAGTAATATCAACGAGGTTGAAAGTTAAAAAGAAAAATATTGACTGATGAAGCGTGTATCCCGCAAGACCCTGAGAACCTTTAACTAAAAAGAATATAAAAAGAGTAAAAAAAACAAATCGAAGCACTTTACCTGTTAGAAAAATGAACAGCGCAATTTTTACATAAAAAACAGCAAGAAAAGAATTCCTACTCATCATCCACCAAATCCGTAGATAATATGAAATTTTCTTCATCTTCCTTCAGAGCGATAAACCTTTAACCCTAATCTCCAAATTTTATTGACCATTACAGATAGGATAGCTACCCAGATAGCGCCGATTAATACATTTCTAACAGTCAGTAATGTATCAAATTTTCCTAAATAAATTTGCAGGGGCGAAAACAACAAATACGGAAAAGGAGTAAGGTACAGAATATTTTGGAAATTTACAGGTAGTACGTCAAGAGGAAAAACGCCACCGCCCAAAAAATCAACAAATATAAACAAAAGAAAGGAAGCACCCCAAGCTTGATCTGGGTACCACAAGGCAAACATGCTAAACAAAAACATAAGCAGAAAAAATAAAAGAATCGCGGTAAAAATTGAAAATACAAAAAACGTCAACTGTAAAGCTTCAGTCTGCAAAAAAAACGGCGGCTTTAAAACAATAAACAGTAATACCGCCTCAAACATAGCAAATGACAAATTAAGAAGCTTGCTCGAAAGATCACGGGTTAACCAATACTTAATATAGTTTATTGGTTTAACTAAATAATTAGACAAATCCCCTCTTGATACCTCACCCGCGATATCAACCGACCTTGCAGAAAGAACAATTGACCTTACTATAATAAGGCCAAAAACATAAGTTAAAATCTTCGGCCTGTCATAACCAAATATTTGCGTACTTGGACTAGAAAAGACCGTATCCCAAAGGAAAAAGATCAAAAAAAACTGCATTATATTCCTGACTCTCCACATAACAAAATTTAGCCTATAGGCAAATTCTTGGGCAAAGGAAATTTTAAAAATCGCTAAATACTTATCCATTCTTCTTTCTCTTTAGGTTTTTAGTTTCACCACTAAAAATTCTTCGAACGACGTTTTCAACTGGCTCTTCCTCAATGTTCAAGTCTTCAACGGAAAAATTCTGGAGTATTTCGGATGCGGCCAATGTAGCCATTGATCGAGAAACTAAAATCTCAACTTTAGGAATCGAAATGCTGATAACTTTACCAATTTTTTCCAAACTTTTATAATCTCCATCGCCTGACAGTACTACTTTAATTATCTTCTCCTTAGCATACAAAGATACCAGCTCACTTAAATTCCCATCAAATATTATCTTCCCCTTATCTATTACTATCACTCGCTTGGCAAGACTTGCCACATCTCCCATATTATGCGAGGTCAATATTACCGTCGCCTTAAACCTTTTATTGTAACTCAGGATAAAATCTCTCATTTTCTGAGAAGCCACAACGTCCAAACCAATTGTTGGCTCGTCCAAAAATAGAACTTTGGGCCCATGAATAAGCGCCGCCACAAGTTCAAGTCTCATTCTCTGACCCAATGAAAGGCGCCTGACAGGAATACTCAACAATTTTTTGACATCAAGAAGACTTACTAACTCATTCAAGCTTTCCTCATACTTTTTACGGGGTATTTCGTAAATCGCGCGATTCAGTTCAAAAGTTTCAATTGCAGGTAAATCCCACCAAAGCTGGTTTTTTTGTCCCATGACCAGAGCGATTTTTTTTAAGAATTCACTCTTTCGATCCCATGGATCAAAGCCTTCTACCAATACATGTCCACTAGTTGGGTAAAGCAGGCCTGAAAGAGTTTTAAGTGTTGTAGTTTTTCCTGCACCATTAGGACCAATGAATCCAACAAGCTCGCCTTCTTCAATCGTGAAGGAAATTTGTTTTAAAGCATGTACAGTCTTTTTCTCTGGATTAAATAAAGCTTTAATCGCCTCTTTCAGCCCAGGTTTTTTTACTGTCACTTCAAAATTTTTAGTCAATCGGTGAACTTTAACCGAAAGGTCCATTACTTAAAGTATATCACCGAGAAACTGCTCTTTTGAATTTTTTGCCCGGAGTAAATTTGGGGGATCTGTGGGATTTGATAGTTACAAACTTCTCAGTATTAGGAATCTTTACTGTTTTTGACTTTACCGGAATCACCCTGAAAGTACCAAAACCAGATAATACTACTCTTTTTTCTCCTTTAGCCAAAACCCTGCCGATTTCAGAAAGAAAAACATCAATACACTCTTCCGTAGCTCTCTTGGTTAGATGAGACTTGCGAGCTACAAGTTCAATAATTTCCCTTTTTGTCATAAACTATTACGCCACAAGCATAATTTAAAGAATTTCCTTTGTCAAGTATTCTTGTTATTTTGCCGTAGTTGTGGCTTGAGCACGGGTTTCTCGAATTACTGTAACTTTTACTTGTCCCGCATATTCGGCTTCTTTTTCGAGCCTACTTACTATATCGTTGGCGAGAACTGTTAACTTATCTTCATCAACTTCTTCTGGCTTAACTATCACTCTCACATCGCGACCCGCTTGGAAAGCTATTGCTTGATCTACACCTGGAAAACTCCCTGAAATCTCCTCAATTTTAGTCATTCTTTTTACATAGTCTTCAAAAGGTTCGTAGCGTGCCCCAGGTCTTGAACCTGAAACAGCATCGGCAATCCAAACTATGACAGACTCGGTAGACGAAAACGGCTTATCTTCATGATGCTCTGCAACAGCTGCTATCACTTCTTTTGGAAATCCGAAACGTTTGACTGTCGCTACTCCTGCATCTACATGATTTCCTTCAACATCTGTCACAACTTTACCAATATCATGCAAAATGCAACCAAGCCTCACTATTTCAGTATCAGCACCTATTTCTGAGGCAACCGACACACCTATTTTGGTTTCTTCAATTGTGTGAAGAGCTAAATTTTGACCGTAAGAAGTTCTAAATTTAAATCTGCCAATAAGCTTTACTACTTCTGTTGGAAGATTAAAAACACCGCATTCCTGAGCAATTTTCTTTCCTTCTTCAAGAAGAATATCTTCCATCTGTGACTTAACAAGCCTTACTACTTCTTCAATTCTTGAAGGTTGTATTCTGGTATCCTTGAGTAGCATCTCAAGTGCTCTCCTTGCTATTTCTCTTCTAATTGAGTCAAAAGATGAAAGTCTGATTACATTACCCTCGTCAAGCTCAATCTCTACTCCGGTTTCTTTTTCAAAACTTCTAATGTTTCTTCCTTCACGACCGATAATCCGGCCTTTTGTTTCCTCGGATTCGACTGTAACCGTAGAAACCGTGTACTCCGCAACGTAAGTTGTCGCTCCATGCTTCATGGCGTCAGCAAGTATCTCTTTGGCCTTTTCTTTGGCTTCGAGTTTTATCTTTTCTTCCGCTTGCCTTATCTTTTTAGCCACTTCCGAAGTTAGACTTCTTTGAAACTCATCAAGAAGTATTTTTCTGGCCTCAATTCTGGTCATTCCAGAAACTCTCTCCAATTTATCAATAAGGTCACTTTCTCTTGCCTTTAAAGACACTTCTTTTTTTCCCAAGAGTTCCCTATCGTGCCTTATCTCGTCAAGCAGTATCTTAATATCGTCTTTTGACATATAAACTTGAAGCAAAAAATTCACTCTTAAGAGTAATTGTTGAGAAGATTTAATTTTCTTAACTCCTCAAGCATATTGCTTCCTTTTGATTTTACTTTTTATCAAGAAATTCGTCAATCACTTCCCTTGCAATGTCCCAGTCAAAACCCCTCCTTAAGAGTAAGCTGTACGCTCTCTTTCTGGCTTTATTCATTGGTAAATTATTATATTGATTTACTTTTTTACTCATTATATTTGTAGCTATCTTTTTTTGTTCATTTATAACATTTTTCTCCTCAAAAACGGTACTTATAATGTCTTCAGAGATACCTTTTATTCTTAATTCATTTCTAAGTAATCTTTCTCCTTTCGGTCTAAATGTCAATCTTTGATCAACCCACCAGCGAGCAAACTCTTTGTCATCAACTAATCCCAAACTCTTTAGTTTATTAAACAGCTGTTTTTGTACGCCTTTAACAGTCTTTTTTCTATTGAAGTAACGTTCTATTTCTTTTATTGAACGGGGGCGAAGCGTCGCAAACTTTATTACTTTATCGAATATATTTTGGTATTCAGTCTGCTTGTTCATCACCTATCTCTTTTGGTATTTTTTTGCCTGAAGCCACTGTTTCACGAATTTTCTTTTCAATTTCTTCAGCAAATTTCGGATTATCTTTAAAGTGCTGTTTGGCACCTTCCCTACCCTGGGCAAGTGTCTTACCTAGGTAATTATAAAATGATCCGCTTTTAGTTAGAATTCCAAGTTCCACCGCAACATCAAGAAGACTTCCAACTTTTGATATACCCTCATCATTCATAATGTCAAATTCAGCAACACGAAGAGGAGGAGCAACTTTGTTTTTAACCACTCTAACTCTGGCTCTCACTCCAATAACATTGTCTCCTTCTTTTATCGTGTCCACCCTTCTTATATCCAGCCTTACAGAGGAATAGAATTTTAAGGCCAAGCCCCCCGGAGTAGTTTCGGGATTCCCAAACATCACCCCGATTTTTTGCCTAAGCTGGTTAGTAAAAATCAAAATGGTTTTAGACTTCGAAATCGCACCCGTAAGTTTCCTCAAGGCTTGGCTCATAAGTCTGGCTTGCATACCCATAACTGCATCACCCATTTCACCTTCGAGTTCAGCTCTTGGGACCAACGCAGCAACAGAGTCCACCACAATCACATCCAATGCACCGGAGCGCACTAAAGTTTCTGTAATTTCAAGTGCCTGTTCTCCCGAATCGGGCTGACTCAAAAGCAAATCATCCAAATTGACTCCAACTGTCTCAGCACGAGTGGGGTCTAATGCATGTTCTGCATCGATAAAAGCTGCTTGTCCACCCCTTTTTTGTGCTTCAGCAATAACATGAAGGGCAAGAGTAGTTTTTCCCGAGGCTTCTGGTCCGTAAATTTCGACTATTCTTCCTCTTGGAAGCCCACCAACCCCGAGCGCCAAATCAAGTGCAATTGAACCGGTTGAAATGACATCAACATTCATTGACTGCCTGTCTCCAAGTTTCATGATAGACCCCTTACCATACTGCTTTTCAATTTGCTCCATAGCAAGTTTTATTGCCTGAAGTTTTTGTGAACCTGAATCGTTATTTGAAATATTCTGTAGAGCGGGCCCGTTTTTCCCTCTAGCCATTCTGTTTTCCTTGTACCATACAATCTTGGTAAAAACAAGAGTTGGCCAACAGCTAATCCGGGTCAGTCAGGTGGATATATGGTAAAATTCACAGGACGGGGAATAGTTTAACGGTAGAATACGCCCATGGGGTGGGTGTGGTAGGTGTTCAATTCACCTTTCCCCGACCAAAAGAGAAAAGTCGTTACCTACCTCTTTTTTTGTAGCCCTCACACATAATAGAATTATTGTTATATGAAAGAAATCGAAAGTATCGTTGTTGCTAGTAAGAATCCCGCTAAAGTCGAAAGATACGGAAAGTTATTATCTCAATATACTTCACAAGTTGTAGGTCTGAGTGATTTAGGTATAACTGACAAGCCAGAAGAAAATGGGGAAACAGCAGAACAAAACGCTGAGATAAAGGGTAAACATTATGCACAAAGAACTGGTATGTTAGTCTTTTCTGAAGATGAAGCGTTATATGTTGATTTTTTGCCAGAGAACCAGCAGCCTGGGGTCCATGTAAGACGGATAAACGGCAAAGATGAGGTTGATGATGAAACACTACTCTCGTATTGGGAGCAAGTCGTGTCTGCGGTACCTGAAGAAGAACGGGCGGGTAAATGGCATATTGCTTACTGCATAGCACATCCAGATGGAACTATACACACTGTTTCTTTAGACCACCCAATTATGTTTTTCTCGCCACCTTCTAATGTTAGGATACCTGGTTGGCCAATGAGTAGCTTACAGGGTCCTTCCGCTTTTGGTAAACCACACAGCGAACTTACTCAAGAGGAAAGAGAGCTAGCAGATAAAAGAGCAGATGAAGCTATAGTCAAGAAATTACAAGAGTTATTTAATCTTGAAAGATAATTATGTAAAAGACATAAGCTGATTGTTGTAATAACTCCGATATTACAGTATCCATTACAAAAAATTTACTTATCAACTCTGGGAAAGTGGAGTGCTTCTACAAACCGGACTGGCTGTCTTCGACGGGGTTCTCTTTCATCTTTTGAAGAACGATACTCTTCAACGTCTCCGCATTTTGCTTTGTAAGCCCTGGAATACTCACCTTGTTACCGCTAAAGCCTACCATTTCGACCCTCTGTTGCTTTTTATTGCTTAAAGTTATGCCAAATACTTTTGTTAGTCCTTCTTGACTACCTGCCCCCATTGAGGCGTTTTCCAAAGTAAGTGAGGCAAGACCAAATAATCTATCAAACAAATCTTGCTTAACAAAGACATTTTGTATTACTCCATACGGAATATGTCTCTGTGTTTTATTCAAAATACCTTGCTGTAAGTTTAAAAATTTGGAATCTAAAGCGTAATGAAACGTAATTCTGCGTAGGGCCGCAAAAACTAAATTTACGGGAATTAGGAAAGCCATAAGCAGTAAATAAAAGACTACTTCACTTTTATCTTTGCTAAGCAGGTAAAACAAACCAATAGTTAGTAGGGCAACAATTGAACCTAAAATAGATTTCAGAACCCAAACACCTTCTACTGGGTAATTTTGTTCTGTGATAACTCCATCCATAACCTTATTGTGCAGAAGGTGTAGGGTTACTTGGTGGCGTATTTTGACCCCTATTCCTACTAATCTTTCTGCTTACAGTTTCTAATAAAACAGCACGCAACCCATCAGAGGCCGGCTTTTCTACACCATCAATATGTGCTGCCATACCTGATGAAACTGTCGCACTGGATAAGTGGACATCGTATAACCCAAATATCCTGTCTAAAATATCTTGGTCGACATAGACGTCTTGAATGCGTTCATATGGAATAGTAATTTCATGAGGTGTAATCGGACCCTTTTTTATGATTACATAATCGTCTGTTAAGTCATAAAAATATACACTGTAATACCACCACTGATAAAGATAAGTTAATACTACAATCAGGAAAAGAAAGCCCAAGAAACCAAATGTAACTATTCCAAAATAATTACCGATTGTTTCTGATAGTGAAACAATGGATAACGCTGAAATACCATAAATAATAAGAAGTAAAATAACCCAGATCATTGTTCCTGCTACCGTCTTTTTTAACACCTTCTTTGTACTTAAGGGAAATTGTTCCCTTGTCTTACTCATTACAATAGCCATAATTCGTTAAGTAAATAAATGTTTATCTATGTTTAGATTAGGGAATAAATTAAAAAATTGCAAATGATGCACATAATTAGAAATTAAGGCTTACTTATAGTACAATAACTTCGTATGAGTGAGAAAATAGTCGGTTATATACTTTTAAGTCTTGGTGTTTTTGCAATTTTATTTTCGGTATTTAACGTCTATCAGGTATTTACAAAGAAAGCTCAACCAATCGATCTATTTTCTTTTGAATCGGTTTCACTGGACTTATCAAAACTTGCTGAACAAGCTCCGGAAAATGCCGATCTTAAACAAGAGTTACTTAGTTCCGATAAACTAAATAAACCATTGAATATCGCAGCACACTTATTTTTCATGGGTTTTGTGGCGTCAACTGGTTTTAAAGTTGCAAATCTTGGAGTACAACTACTTCGTCCAATCAAAGTGGAGCTTCGGGAATCAAAAGTCCTCGAAAAAGCGACCGAAACTAACACTGTTTAAAAGTCTAGTTTTCCTTTCTCAATAGAATCCAGTAAAATCGACTTTAGCTGTTTAAGAGGTGTAAAATTCAAATTAGAAATGACAAGCATGTTTAAGAAAAATCCCCTCTTTTTTTCATTTTTATTTCCCGCTACATTGGACGGAATTGTCACACTTTTGGGACAAGATAGAAGTTATTGGGAAATAAGCTACAGACTTGCCAACGAAGCCAGCCCTGCGTATTACATTTTAGCAAAACATCCCGCTCTTTTTGTAATTGGAGGAGTAATTTGGTTTATTATTCTTTACCTACTATTTCTTAAATTAAAATCACCATTGAATTTGATGCTCGCAGTTGCTCTTGTTGCAGGTCACGCGTGGGGTAGCAGCACTTGGTTATGGAAATTTATGAGAGAGTCAAACATTTACATCATTGGTAACCAAAACTCCATTACTCTTGCTTGGACTTTAATAATATTCTATTTCTTATTGATTGGAATTATTGCAGGATTTTTTATTTCAAAATATATTGAAGGCACGGAACTCTAAGTACTGGTGTTGCCAGCGGGCTGTTTACACTTCAGCATTTTTTTGGAATCAGTGTTTGCCGAACTTATCGAAAAGTAACATAATGGCTATATGGTGGACTTTACTCTTCGTGCCGGAGAAAACGATTGGCTAAATAGGCTTCTTACTGACGCGATCGGTAAAAGAGCAAGTGACATTCATCTGGAACCTCAAAGAGAGGGTATAAAGGTAAGGTTTCGAATCGACGGCATGCTCTACGACGTCGAACGGGTAAATTTGGACAGCGTGGAATCTATCACCTCTAGAATAAAGGTTCTAGCCGGACTAGATATTACCGAGCATAGGCTTCCCCAAGATGGGCATTTCGAGTTTAATTACGACGTCAGAATCTATAACATACGTGTTTCCGCATTCCCCACTATTTATGGCGAGTCAATCGTAATGAGGATACTAAACAGGGAAGATATCTTAATAGACATTTCAGAACTTGGGTTTGACGAAAACCAACATAAAACTATGTTAAAACTAATAAATGACCCATACGGAATGGTCTTGATCACCGGACCATCTGGATCGGGAAAAACTACACTCCTTTACTCAATACTAAATTCGGTCAAAAAAGAAACCAATAATATCATTACAATTGAAGACCCTGTTGAAGTCCAAATGGAAGAAATTAGACAAACCCAGGTTAACGAAGCAACAGCGTTTACTTTTGCAAGGCTTTAAAAGCAGTACTACGGCAAGATCCAGACATAATTATGGTCGGAGAAATAAGAGACAACGAGACAGCTCAAATTTCGATTCAGGCAGCATTAACCGGTAGGCTAGTTTTTTCTACATTCCACACTCTAAACGTATTCGGCGTAACCGCAAGGCTCATTGAAATGGGAGTACCAAGGTCTGTTACTGCCAATTCAGTCAATGCAGTAATATCAGCCAGATTGGTAAGAAAAATTTGCAATAATTGCAAAGAAGAATATTCTCCAAAACAAAATGAATTAAGGTTTGTAGAAAATATTTCTGGAAGTACTTTATTTAAAGGTAGAGGGTGTAATGAATGCGTAACGAGTGGTTATAAAGGCCGCATTGGAATTTTCGAGGTAGTTCCTTTTGACGAGGAAATCAGATCCATTATCACGGAAAATCCTCAGCTATCTGACCTTCTCCCTTTAGTTAAACAAAAGGGTATAAAAAATCTTAAGGAGGCGGCCCTTGATAAGGTGGCGCAAGGTACAACAATAAGCGAAGTAATAAGAGTTACTGGCGAAGAGATGTAAACTAGACGCTTTACTTTTTAGCGGAAACTTTGATCTTTCTACCTTTTGACTCTTTCTTCTTTGGAATTTCAACTTTTAAGACCCCTTTGTCGTAACCAGCTTTAGCTTTATTGGAATCAACTTCGTATGGTAAGCGGACTGTTCTCTCAAAACTTCCACGCATTATCTGCTTGCTGTAATAACCTCTCTTTTTGATCTCTTTATCCTCTTCGCGAGACCCGGAAACTCGTAAATATCCATCTTCTACAGAAATATCCAGCTTGTCGGGATCGATTCCCGGAAGATTCATTTCAGCAACCACAACATTTGCGTCTTCATAAACATCAACTGCCAGATCCCAGCTTTGATTAACTCGACTCATGGTTCGCGGCAAGCTCCAAAAGTCGTCGTCTTCGAAAAATCTATCTATATCACGAAGTGGTTCCCATCGAATAATTGCCATTTACCTCACCCCCCTCCTGTTACAAATATTTACAAAATATTTGTAACAAAGAAAGTCTCCCTCGTCAATACCAAGTGCTAATCCCTCGACTTCGCTTGAGGATATATCACCTCTTTGGAGATTGTTTCTTGCGGCGGGCCTTGCCCCCAGTGCCGACTTTGCGGCGCTCGCGGATTCTGGGATCACGTGTTAGAAGCCCAGCTTTTTTAAGAACCCTTTTGAATTTTTCAGGATTTGCAACTGAGAGGGCTTTTGACACACCGTGAACAACCGCTTCCAATTGACCCATTTTGCCTCCTCCCACAACCTTAATCATGACAAAGTATTTATTCAAAGTGTCTGTCAACTCAAAAGGACGTAACCAAATCTTTCGCATGGCTTCCCCTGGAAAATATCTACCAATGACTTGCCCATTTACCAAATCTTCACTATTTTCTTTTATATTGCCAGATCGAAAGCTCTTTTTATACAGCTTCACTCTTGCTGAAGCAGACTTTCTTCTACCCAGAGCATAAACGAAATTTTTCTTTAAGTTTTTGCTTTTCTTTGGCATAACTATTTATTATTAAATTTGTCGGCGTAAGGATTACTACCATCCCGAACAATCATTAATCTTTTCATTCTAAACTTTTTAAGGCGGTTGTCTGGAAGCATACCAAAAACTGCTTTCCTTATTATTTCTTCAGGTTTTTTCTCTAAAAGCCTTTTAAAAGTTACCTCTTTGAAGCCACCAGGATATCCAGAGTGGCTTCTGTAAACTTTCTGACTAGATTTTTTACCGGTAACATTAACCTTTTCTGCGTTGTTGACAACAACATAATCACCCATATCATAATTCGGCGCATAGTCGATCCTTTGTTTGCCAATCAATAAATACGCTGCACTGCTGGCCAACCTACCAAGTGGCTCCTTTGACGCATCCATCAGATGCCAATTTCTTTGAATTTCAGCTATTTTTGGTTGATGTGTTTTCATTTTCTTTACCCTCGCTTTGGGCAGGTTTCCTTAAACCGACTCTAACTTCTTTTTTAACGATAGATTTAGCTTTGATTTCATACTTGTCTACAAATTCCAATCTAACCATTTTCGACAAATCTCCACGTCTTTTGGGCAAATTAATAATCCTAGTAAAACCGCTCTTTCTTTTTGCAAAAGTCTCATTTAAAACTCCAAAAAGCTTTTCTGTTGTTTCCTTGTCGTTGCCCAGGATTGCAATCACTTTTCTTCTACTTGCCAAAGTGTTTTTTTTCACCTTAGTTATTAACTTATCTATAAATCCCTGTATAGACTTTGCCTTAGCTTTTGTCGTAATTATGCTTCCATTTTTGACAATAGCAGCCACAAGGCTTCGGAACATTGCTTTTCTTGTATCTGTATCCCGAGATAACTTTCTTCCAAATACTCTATTTCTCACTAAAATCAACCCCTTTCTCCATCAAAGCTGCTCTAATTATTTTGAATGACTTTTCCCCCAAATTTCTCACTTTCATAAGATCCTGAGACTTTGCCTTAACCAGCTTTTCGACTGTCTCATATCCAGCTCTTGAAAGTGCATTTGCAACTCTGGTCGGCAAACCTATTTCCTCCACAGAAAGTTTACCTGCTGGTCCTAACTTATCTATCTCCCTTTCATCTTTTTCTTTGACAATTTTTTTAGGTGAGATTATTTGTTCAAAGTAAGATACCAAAGTTTTGGATGCCCGAATTAGTGCTTCCTTAGGCGCAATCGTCCCATCAGTCCAAACCTCAAGTGTAAGCTTGTCATAATTAGTTAGCCTACCTACACGAGTTTCTTCAACTCTATAATTCACCTTGATAACGGGAGAAAATGCTGCGTCAACCGGGATCAACCCAATCTCTCCATGTTCTCTTTCCTCAGCGGGTGAGTAACCATATCCTTTTTCTATAACCAAATCTACTGAAAGGCTTGCTCCTTTTGAAAGGGTAGAAAGCACGAGCTCGGGGTTAGCTACCTCAACATTCGCCGGAACAACAATATCTCCTGCTTTAACCACTCCTGGTGTTTTTACCTGAAGGTGCAATTTCACAGGTTCAACTCCATTGTATAAAAATCTAATTTTTTTGACATTAAGGATAAAATCCACAACATCCTCTTTCACCCCCTTAAGAGTTGTGAACTGATGCTTAATTCCTGAAATTTTAACATTCGTTACAGCTACCCCCTCTAGACTTGAAAGCAATACTCGTCTAAGACTAGTCCCCAATGTATGCCCATACCCCTGCTCCAATGGAGACAGTGTAAAAACCGAGTACACTTTATCCTTGTTATCTCCTTGTATCTCAAATATTGGTTCGCTCAATTTAAATCACCCCCTTGACTATCTTGAGTAAAACTCAACTATGCTCGCTTCATCAATCTCTTCAATAACGTCACTCCTTACGGGTAATTTTGAAACTTTACCTACCATTGCCTTTCTTTGCAACCACTTAGGCAAATTTTGATCTTTTACCTCAAGCATTACTTTAGTTGATGGTACTTTCACCCCTTTAACAGTCAGAGAAATCAAATCATCCTTCCTTACCTGATAAGAAGGAATATTTACAATTTTACCGTTAACAGTAACATGCCTGTGAGAAACCAACTGTCTCGCCGCCGGTCTCGTGGGTGCAAATCCTAACCTATAGACTACATTATCAAGTCTTCTTTCCAGATGTGCAAACAAGACATCTGACGTGTTACCCAAAGTTTTCAAAGATTGATCAACATACCCCTTAAGCTGTTTTTCCATCAAGCCATATATTCTTTTTACCTTTTGTTTTTCTCTTAATTGCTTTCCGTATTCAGATACTTTTCGGATACCTTTGTGCCCATGCATTCCTGGTGGTACACTTAAACGAGTAAGCTTGGAGCCTTTTCCAAATAAATCGAAGTTTTCCCGCCTTGATAATCTGTCTTTTGGTCCGGTATATCTTGCCATAAACTTCACGATCTCCTTCTTTTCTTTGGCCGTGGTCCATCGTGCGGGATTGGTGTCACGTCAGCTATCATTGAAATTTTAAGGCCAGATGTCCTGATTGCCCGCAAGGCAGCGTCACGTCCGGCTCCTGGGCCTTTGATGTAAACCTCCACCTCTTTAACACCAAGCTCATCTTTTGCTTTGTTGACCACTTTTTCTACCGCAGTCGTTGCAGCAAAGGGTGTCGCTTTTCTGGTTCCTTTAAACCCAGAAGAACCTGCAGATCCCCAAACCAAAGAGTCCCCTTTGTCATCAGTAACATTTATAAGAGTATTATTAAAACTTGCTGAAACAAAAATCTTTGCCGTATCTGTATTTTTCTTAGCTACCATAAGCTACTCCTTCTTCTTCTCATCGCTTTCCGCTGGTTTCATTTTTGTAAGCATCTCTTTCTTGAATGCTCCCACTGTCTTCCTCTTGCCTCTTTTAGTACGAGCATTTGTCTTCGTCCTTTGCCCTCGCACTGGAAGTCCCTTTTTGTGCCGACCTCCTCTATACGATGAAATTACTTGCAGTCTCTGGATATTTGTGCGCTCTTGCCTTGCCAATTCGCCTTCTGTGGGAAATCTTTCGACTATTGAAGCAATATGGGTGACATCCTCTGGAGAAAGGTCCAAAACACGTTTAGTGTCTGACACTTTTGCGCTTTGCAGAACTTCCTTTGATTTGGACCAGCCAATACCGCGGATTTTTGTAAGCGCGTAACCAATTTTAAGATTTTCTGGTAATTCTACTCCTGCTATTCTCGCCATAATTCTTTGTATACTAGAACAATCATCCCTGACGCTGTTTGTGCTTCGGGTTATTGCATATCACATACAATACCCCTTTTCTCTTGACAATCTTACAATTTTTGCAAATTTTTTTAACCGATGACCTAACCTTCATCCTTCGACTTCGCTCAGGACAAGTTTTCTTATCCCGTACGCCTTTCTAATACTTATATACAACTCTTCCTCTCTCTTTATCATAAGGTGTAAATTCCACTTTCACTTTGTCCCCCGGAAAAATTCTTGCAAACCTTCTTCTCATCTTACCTGTTAGAGTAACCAACACTTTCCTGCCATCAGAAAGAGAGACTCTAAACATTGTATTGGGCAGGGCTTCTAAAACCTCGCCTTCGAGTACCAAATTTTCTTGTTTTGCCATAGAACTCGTTTCAAAACTCGCCTTTCGGTCTCGTTTTGAGGCCTGGCGGCAAGTTATATGAAGTGTTTTGAAACCACTTCATAATACTAATCTTCAAGTTTTAGTTTGTTAAAATAATAGGACCGTTTTGGGTAACCGCGACGGTCTCTTCAAAAAGCCCTGAAATTCTACCATCTTTTGTGCGTATTGTCCAATTGTCTTCATCTAAAACCAGATCAGGGTCCCCAAGGGTATACATCACCTCAATTGCAAGTGTCCAGCCTTCTTGGATTTCAAGCTTTTCATCATTTGACCCTGATACGAAACAGGGAATAAAAGGCGCCTCATGCAGTTTTCTACCTACTCCGTGCCCAACCAACGCTCTTATGGGGTTAAGCTTAGCTTCTTTTAAAGTACTTTCAATAGCCCAAGATATATCACCAATTCTATTACCGACAATTGACTTTGACATGCCCTCTTTTAATGCACTTTTTCCAACGTCTAGAAAGTGAGAAAGCTTTTTTCTATCATCACCCGCAATTATGGAAATCGATGTATCTGTATGAAAACCTCGATAATAAACGCCTACATCAATGCTTACTAAATCTCCATCTTTAAAAACTACATCCCTTTTGGGCACACCATGAACCACTCCATCGTTGACGTTTACACACGTTGACCAGAAATAATTGGGCACCATTTTAAACGAGGGTTTGCACCCTGATTTATTTATCAAATCCTCGGCCAATTTGTCTAGATCTTCAGCACTCACTCCAGGTTTAACTGTTTTTTCTAAAGATCGCCTAATTTTGGCAAGCTTTGTACCACCCTCCTTCATTATTTCAATCTCCTCAACCGATTTAATATCAATTTTTTCGCTCATTATGAAAATTTTGCAAGTCGATTTAAAATGTCGTCAAAAATAACATCGATTGGTCTATCTGCATCAACCCGTATCAACTTACCTTTCTCATCCAAATAGTCAATTAACTTTTTAGTATTATCGTGATAATACTTAAACCTGACTTTGATTGATTTTGGATTATCATCACTTCTTTGAATCAATCTACCGCCGCACCTACACATGTTTTGCTTCGGCGGAGGATTGGTAATCAAGTTATAAATCTCACCACATTTATCACAGATTCTTCTTAAGGAAAGCCTTCTGATGGCCTCTTCCTCTGTAATATCTAGCGATATAACAACGTCAATCTGTTGACCTCTTGATTTTAACCATTCATTGTAATCTTTATACTGCGAAATAAAACGAGGAAAACCTTCAAAAAGAATATTTTTACCATCCGGAACTTTCTCTTCCAAGTATTTTTTAACATACTCCGTCATTTCTTTTTCTGGGACAAGCTCTCCATTCTCCACAATTTTTTTAATCCTCTCGTCTTTTTTTGCCCAATCTCGCGACAGTTTTCCTGTCTGTAAATAAAAGAGTTTTAGTTTTTTTGCGATAATCTCCGATTGTGTACCTTTACCTGAGCCCGGAGCTCCAAGTATTACTATATTCATTATCTTAAAAAACTTTCGTACTTTTTCATCACAAGTTGACCTTCAAGTTCGCTAGTCATCTCTAAAATGACCGACACGACAATGAGGACTCCTGTACCTCCAATGGCTAGGTTTGATATTCCGACCGAGTTTTGAATAATTGAAGGAAGGATGGCTACAAATCCCAAAAATAGAGCGCCAACAAGAGTAATTCTGGTTATCACATAAGATAAATAGTTTTTGGTCTGAACGCCGGGTCTTATTCCAGATATGAAACCGCCATTTTTTTGCAGATTTTCGGCAATCTTTTCAGGGTTAAAAACAACAGAAGTGTAAAAATAGGTAAACCCAAAAACGAGCAAAAAGTATGTAGCACTATAGAGGAGTGAATTGGGATTAAAAAGTTCTGATACTCTCAAACTAATCTGATAAACCTGGTCGCTGACATTACTGTTCGAAAGAAACTGGGCTATCATGGAAGGCAAAAATACCAAAGACACAGCAAAAATTATTGGGATCACACCTGCTTGATTAAGCTTTAAAGGCAATATCGAAGCCGACGACGACAAACCGCGAATTGATCTTCTGGCATAAGTAATCGGGATATTTCTCTTTGCTTCGTTTACCAAAACAATTAACGCAATTATCACAAAAGCGAGTACTAGAAAAACAGATATTCGCAGTAAATCGTCGCTCGAGAGAGCGGTTATCGATTGTGCAATTGTAACAGGCAATCTTGCGACTATCCCAGCGAAGATCAAAAAAGATATTCCGTTTCCGATACCATACTCTGTGATTAACTCCCCAAGCCACACAGAAAAAACGCTTCCTGCGGTCATGGTTACAACCATGGCAATTAAAGGAAGGGTTCCAAGGCTCCCTATAACCCCCTGCCCAGTCAAAAGGGTATACATACCAAAAGATTGCATTGCTGCAAGGGGTATCATAAGAAGCTTTGTATACTGATTAATCTTTTCTTGACCATATTCTCCTTCTTTAGACAACTCTTCCAAACGGGGAACCACCATCGTCAAAAGTTGCAATATAATTGAAGCGTTAATGTAAGGAGTTAATGCCAATGCCATTACTGAAAAGTTAGCAAGTGTTCCTCCCGAGAAAACGTCTAATAAAGAAAGAAGGGGGCTACTTGCAAAAAGTCTCTGAAGAGAGGTCCTATCAACTCCGGCAGCCGGTATATGGGCAGCAAATCTATAGACAACTAAAATGAGTGCAGTTATTATGATTTTCTTCCTTATATCTCGGGATCGAATTAAGCGGGAAAAAAACTCAATAATTTGACCAATCATTATGTCAAACTACCTCCAATTTTTTTAACTTTTTCAAGAGCAGACTTTGAAATAGGCAAGGCAATTTTGAATTTCTTCTTAAGCTCTCCTTCCCCCAATATCTTCACCCCAACCCTTTTTGCATCTTTTGCGTCCACTATTTTGTATTTAATTAAATTTTCAAGATTTACAACAGAATCTGACGGAAGTAAATCTAAATGTTTAAGGTTAACAATAATAGGTTTACCAGAAGGCTTGAATTTTCCTTTTCCCCGCTTCAACGGAAGTCTAATCAAAAGCGACTTTTTTATTTTAACACCTTCAAAAATAATACCAATTTTACTTCTAGCTTTTTGACCTTTTTGGCCACGCCCTGATGTGTGTCCCCCCTTACCACTTCCATAACCCCGGCCAACTCTCTTTTTGCTTTTAAGTACAACTCTCCCAATTTTTGTCATAGGCTTTATTTTCTCTTTTCTTCCGAAATAGCTAATTCTTTTAGAGCTTCCAAGGTGGCATAGACATTGGATATTTTATTCTTTGTACCCAGAATTTTACCAACTACATCTCTAACCCCTGCTGCGTCCAAAACCATCCGCATCGGGCCACCGGCAATAATCCCAGAACCAGGCGGAGCAGGTTTTAGTAAAATTTTTGCCGCAGAAAATTTATGATGTATAGCGTATGGTATAGTAGTCCCCCTTAGCGGAATGTCAAACATATGTTTTTTAGCAAAAGATGTAGCCTTCAATATGGCACTTCTAACATCCCTGGCTTTGGACAGCCCCGCACCAACCTTTCCTTTTTTATCCCCCACGACAACAAGGGCTGAAAACCTCATTTGATTCCCTCCTTTAGTTTTCTTAGAAATTCTGTTTATCTGCACAACAGATTCCTGGTACTCACGGCGATTCCCAAAATCTTCCATACCTTAAAACTTCAAGCCTCCTCTCCTTAAACCATCCGCAAGAGCTTTTACCCTGCCGTGAAATTTATAGCTACCTTTGTCAAAAACAGCTTTTGTAATTTTTTTGGATTTCGCAAGCTCTGCAAGTTTTTCACCAACATAAGACGCAACTTCTATCTTGCTCTTCCCCCCACCATCTTTTAATTTCTTATCCGAGAAAGAAACAAGTGTCGTGCCTTTCACATCATTAATAATTTGCGCATAAATGTGCTTAATTGACCGAAAAACTGAGATTCTTGGGACCTCTTTAGTCCCAGATATTTTAGATCTTATTCTTCTTTTTCTTCGAAGTCTCATATCTTTTTTTTGCATGTGTTTATTGCGTTCCTACTGTTTTAGCAGCTGCTTTACCAGCTTTCCTTCTAATAACTTCATCTATATATTTTATGCCTTTGCCTTTATAGGGTTCTGGCTTTCTAACATGTCTAATTTTAGCGGCTGTCTCACTAACGGTCTCAAGATCTATTCCTTCCACATTTATTATATTTTTCGAAAGAGAAAAGCCAATCTTCTCCGGTGCAGTTATTTTGACAGGGTGAGAAAATCCAACAGTTAATACTAAATCTTTACCTCTGACCTCTGCTCTGTACCCAGATCCAACCAGCTCTAATGTCTTTTTCCAACCAATAGTCACTCCGGTTATCATATTAATTATGTGCGATCTTATAGTCCCCTGTAATGATAGAGTCTGTTTGTCTTTACCCTTGCTCTCTATATACAAAATATTCCTGTCAATTTTGACTGTAACCTTTTTCGGCAATTTCCTCTCTGTTTCCCCTTTGGACCCCGTTACTTTGATAACCCCATCAAGGGTTTCTATTTTTACTCCTTCCGGAATATTAACCGGTAATTTTCCAAATCTTGCCATCTTAGGTTACCTCCGCAATCAACTCTCCTCCTAAACCAAGCTTTATTGCTTCGCGGCCTGACTTCATACCCTTCGGTGTAGACAAAATTAATGTAGCTATACCATGTCTTGATTTAACATCACTATTAGCTATATAAATTCTTCTGCCGGGTGTGGATACCAAAATGATGTCATTAATACCCAAACTTCCCTTTTTTCTTTTAAGTTTAACTTCTATTTCGTTTTTTACACCAGATACGCTTTCTACAAATCCCTCACGCTTTAATACATCCAAGACAGACCTTACAGACTTGGTATTAGTTACTTTTACCTCATCATAACCAGCAAGACATGCATTTTTGATTCTTATTAGTGTGTCCCCTATATGATAGTTTGAATATGACATCGTAAAAATAAGCCCCTCTTCGAGCTACCAGCTCGCTTTCCTCACACCCGGAATTTCGCCTAAATGTGCGTACTTTCGGAAACAAAGTCTACATAGACCAAATTTTCTCATGAAACCTCTGGGCCTGCCACATAGATGGCACCTGTTTCTATATCTACCTTTGAATTTCAATTTTTTGTTTTCTCTGACTTCCTTTGATTTTTTAGCCATTTTTATTCCTTTTCAAAAGGAGCGCCCAAAAGCTCCAAAAGTCTAATTGACATTCTTTTATCGCCACCTTTGGTTACTATAGTAATTTCCATGCCAAAAGGCTTGTCTACCTTGGATAAATCTATTTCCGGAAAAACCGTGTGCTCTTCGATACCAAGAGTGTAATTTCCATTTTGGTCAAAACTCTTCCTTTTAATCCCCCTAAAATCACGAAGCCTTGGAAGCACAACGTTAAACAATTTGTTAAGAAAATTATAGGCAGCGTCATCTCGAAGAGTCACTTTTAAACCAACATTCATTCCTTTTCTTATCCCAAAACCAGCAACAGAAATTGTCGCTTTCCTAGTCGCTGGTTGTTGACCTGTAATTGCTGCTAAGTCTTTTTTAGCTTTCTCCAGTAACTCTTTATTTTTGAGTGAAAACCCTACTCCACTGTTGATTACTACCTTGCCAATTTCAGGCACTGCCATAATACTCTTGAGTTTAAATTCTTCTTTAAGTTGGGGCCTAATTTTATTTATGTATTTTTCCTTTAAATTCGATTTCATTTTTCCTTAACCTTCTCTTTCTTTATTCGGGAGTCAACTACCCTGCCGCACTTTTTGCAAATTCTCTGTTTTTCTCCATTCTGCGTTAGCTTAAACCCCACTCTGGTTATCTTTTTACAATGTGGGCAAACCAAAGCAATATTCCCAAGAGACAAAGGTTTAGGAATATCATATATACCACCTTTCCTATCTGGTGCAGCTATCGCCTTTACATGTTTTTTATAAAGATTAAGATTTGGAATTAGCACATTTGAGGAGCCTTTGGATACTTTCTCGACAACACCTTCCTTACCTTTGTCTTTCCCAGCTGTAACTCTGACTGTATCTCCCTTTTTGATTTTCAACATTCAGACTACCTCCCTTGCAAGTGACGCGATCCTTGTGTACCCAGCTTCTTTAACTTCCTTCGCAATAGGACCTAAGACCCTTGTTCCCCTTGGAAGTCCCTGTTTATCAATAACCACACCAGCATTATCATCAAATCTGACATAAGTGCCGTCTTTCCTTCTTACCTCTTTACGAGTTCGAACAACAACGACAGTAACCATTTCCCCGTCATTTACATTTCCTGTAGAGTCGGCTCCTTTAACTACACATTTGACAACATCACCCACAGTTGCTTTTTTCCCAATCTTAGGGGAAATGCCAATTACCATAAGCCTCTTGGCTCCTGAATTGTCAGCTGGATTAAGAACACTTCTAAATTGGATCATTTTTTACCTTTCTCCTTTGTCTTTTTTTATCCTTTGTGGCTCTCACTATTTCTATAATTTTCCACTTTTTAAGTTTGCTCACAGGGTAGCATGATTCAAACTTTACAAGGTCCCCTTCATTTGTCCCAATATCATCTTGGACATGATATTTCTTTGATCTTTTTATCCTTTTAAGATAAATTGGATGCAAAACCAATCTTTCGACCAAGACCGTTGCCGTTTTCTGCATTTTTTTAGAAATTACCTTACCTGTAAAAATTTTCATGATTTTTTACCAGAAATTCGCTCGAGTATTCTTTTCTCTTGAATAATTGTCAAAATTTGTGCGATGTCCCTCCTTAGATTTCTAACAATTTTCAAGTTTTTGCTTTTTTTTGATATTTTCTCCCCTATCGCCTTTGTTTTGTCGTTTCTTAATTTGTCAACCAAACTTTCAAGATCTTTTATGGTCTTTTTTCTTAAATCTGACAGTTGCTTGTGCTCCATTATTTCTCCTTCTTGAGTATCCTAGTTTTAACTGGCAACTTCACAGAAGCTCTATTAAAGGCTTCTACCGCTACTTCTTCCGGCACACCTGCGATCTCAAAAAGTATCCTTCCCGGCCTAATAACTGCGACATATCTATCAATATCGCCTTTCCCCCCTCCCATTCTCTGACCTGCTGCTCTTGCTGTCACTGCCTTATCTGGAAATATTCTTATCCAAACTCTCCCTTTTCTTTTAAGATAGTGTGTTAATGCTCTTCTTGCAGCCTCGATTTGCGCTGCAGACATCCAAGCCCTATCCAAAGATTTTATCCCAAATTCCCCAAATGAAAGATCACTCCCTCTACTTGATACCCCCCTTCTTCTCCCTCTAAAACTTTTTCTGTATTTTGTCCTTTTTGGCTCAAGCATTAGTTTACTTTTCCTCCTCCTTGTGTATCCAAATCTTAATACCAACGTAGCCCCTCTTAAGAAGGGCGGGCATCTCAAAATAGTCTATATTACACCTTAGAGTTTGTGATGGAATCGAGCCTATATGATATTTTTCTCTACGGGCGATATCAGCTCCGGCAATTCTACCACTTATGACAACCTTTACCCCCTTGGCTCCCGCTTGCATAACTCTTTCCATTGCTTTATTTATTACTCTTCTATGGGGAAGTCTTCGCTCCAGCTCTCCCACAATTCTTTGTGTCACCAAACGCGCGTTTGCTTCTGGATTTTTAACCTCTTTGACAACAATGTCAATTTTCACCAATTTCGCTTTACTTTTGCCCTTACCCCTTACACCATCAACAGCTTCCACAATATATTTTTTGACATCCTCTATCCCTGTCCCCCCCCTACCTATAACCACACCCGGCCTTGACACATTTAGTGTCACTGTCATACTTTTGGGTAATCTTTCAATTTCAACCAAAGTAACACCAGCAAGTTTAAGTTTTTCAGACAACGACTTTCTGATTGCGATATCTTCAGCTAAATACTCCCTGTAGTTTTTATCTTGCGAAAACCACCTGGAGCTCCAGTTGATAAATGATCCTATTCTAAATCCTATAGGATTAATTTTTTGTCCCATATTCCTCCCTCCGGTCGCCATCTTTTCTACCCATTTTAGTTTTAACTTGCAAAACATCCTTGTTTCTACCTTCATCCTTTGTTTTTTCAACAGTTTGAAGTACAACCCGTATGTGGCTCATTCTTCTCTTGTGGGGGTGCCACCTCCCGCGAGACACCGGTCTTCCCCGCTTTAACCTCGGTCCTTCATTTATCTGAATTTCTTTAAATTTAAGCAGATCCGCGCTTATATTTTTAACTTTGGCATTTGCCATTGCTGTCTTTACAACCTTAGCCAAAAGCCCCGATCCGCGCTTTTCAATAAAGGGCAAAATTTCCACGGCCTCCCCTGGTTTCATTTTCCTAATTTTATCTGCCACAACCCTAAGCTTCTTCGGCGACATTCTAACAAATTTTTGTATTGCAACAATTTCCATATTAGGTTTTTTCAATGATTCTTTTGACTATCTGTCCATGACCTCTAAAAGTCCTTGTAGGTGCAAATTCTCCAAGTCTATGACCAACCATATCCTCTGTTACAAAAACATTAATAAAAATCCTACCGTTGTGTACGGAAAAATACTTACCCACAAACTCTGGTGGAATTTGGCTACTCCGTGCCCAAGTCTTGATGGGGTCCTCTTTTTTCCCAAGCCCACCACCTACTTTTTTAATTAATCTTGGATCAACAAACGGTCCCTTTTTAGACGATCTTGCCATATTATTTCCTCTTTTCAACTATAAACTTGTCTGAATATTTTCTCGGCTTCCTGGTTTTACCTACTGCTTTTCTTCCCCAAGGAGTTTTGGGATATTTCATGCCGACTCCGCTTCTGCCTTCGCCACCACCATGAGGATGAGATCTGGGGTTCTGCGCTGTGCCACGAACAGTTGGGCGAATACCCATCCTTCTTTTCCTTCCGGCTTTTCCGAGTCTTAGGGCTCTCAAGTCTACATTACCCACTTGGCCGATTGTTGCATATGAATCAGGATTAAATCTTTTAACTTCCCCAGATACCAGCTTTACAAGAACATGCGTTTCGTCTTTGCCATAAACAACTGCCGCGGAACCGGCACCTTTGGCTATTTGGCCACCCTTACCAGGAACTATTTCAATATTGTGAATTGAAGTCCCAACGGGGATTTTAGCAAGTGGAAGGGCATTACCCACCTCAAGAGAAGCCTCGGGACCTGATATCACTTTGCTTCCAATCCTAATTCCATGCGGGGCTAAAATGTAGCGGCGTTCCCCGTCTTTAAACAACACGCGAGCAACATTCGCAGTCCTATTGGGATCAAATTCAATTTTCTCAACAACACCAATAATTCCCTTTTTATCCCTCTTCCAATCAATTTCCCGAAGGTACCTTTTTTGGCGCCCCCCCTGATGTCTTACTGTTACAGTCCCGCCTGCTCTACCGGATTTTTTGGGCAATATTCGTTTTAGTTTCATTTTCCTTTTTCTTTAATATTCTCTTTAAAAATATCAATCTCTTCTTTTTCTCCAATTTCAACAACAGCTTTTTTGGAAGCTCTCTTTGTAATCTTCTTTCCCAAATAACTTTTTCTGGTTAACTTTTTGAAATTAATTGTTTTAACCCTTTTAACATTAACCCCAAAGGTTTCACTTATAAGTTCTTTTATGTCGCGCTTGGTAAGACTGCTGTCGACCCAAAAGCTATACTTGCCAATTCTGGCTAAACTTAAACTTTTTTCAGAAAGTATTGGTGTTATTCTCATATTTAATCCTTCCCTTTTACTAGAGCTACCTCGTCCAAAAAAACCTTTCCGCTCACAAAAACTTTGTAAGCATTGATTGTTCTGAACGGTACCACACTCACATTCTTAATGTTTCTAGCGGCTTTTTCAAAAGATTTGAAATTTCCGTCCGAAACTGCAAAAAGGATTCTTTTGCCAAGTATGTCTAATTTTTTCAAAAAATTTCCAACTTCCTTGGTTTTTTTAAACTTAGCTAAATCCTTGACTGCAAAAAGATTATTGTCGTCGTTTTTTAGCTTCAGGGATAAGTTCAATGCTTTTCTCCTCATCTTTTGGGAAAGCTTTAGTTCCCGCTTTATAGCTCTCGGGCCATGAGCAACTCCTCCACCAACATAAATAGGGGCAGAACGAGCTCCATGCCTAGCTCCTCCAGTTCCTTTTTGTCGATACACTTTCTTTTTAGTTCTATTAACTTCAGCTCTCGTCTTAGCCTGAGAAAGTCCAGTATGGGCCCGTTCCCTATAGACATGGATTGCCTGCCATAGCAAATGAGAACTTAATTCTTCACCCCATTCTTTAGGTAAATTCAAGCTTTTTCCCTTTTCCCCTTTATAGCTTATAACAGTTATTTTCATTTGTTTACCTCCCTTGTAATTGTTACTAAGCTTCCACTCCTTCCAGGAAGCATTCCAAGTATTGCTACCTTATTAGCCTCTTCTTGAATCTCCAGAATTTTCAAACCCTTTACTGTCTTTTTCTCTCCGCCCATTCTTCCAGCCATTTTTTTGCCTTTATAAACTCTACCCGGAGTAGTACCTTGGCCTATTGATCCGGGAGCACGCCATCTGTCAGATTGCCCGTGAGTTTTTGGCCCACCTGAAAAGTGATGTCTTTTAACAACTCCAGCAAAACCTTTACCTTTGGAAACTCCGGTAACCACCACTTCGTCCCCAACACTTATCACATCCTTGATAAAAACAACGTCCCCAATTTTTAATTGGGGATCGCCGGAAACTCTAACTTCGCGCAAAAAACGCGGGGCTTTTTTGTTTTTTATTACCCCGCGTAAGTGTGCTTGCATTGGGACCGAAGTATTTTTAATTCTTCTTTCTCCAAATCCAAGTTGGAGCGCCCAATATCCGTCATGGTTTTGGGTTTTAACCTGTGTAACAACACATGGCCCCACCTTAACCCAGGTCACGGGGTACCTGACACCATCTTTAAACACCTGGCTCATTTCAAGTTTCTGTCCTAAAATCGTATTTATCATAATTTATTAATAAGTCATTACTTAACCTAAAGGAACCAAAAAAAAGGTGCCGCAGGCACCTTTAGGTACTCCCTGCAGACTATACTCAAGAGGTTAAAAAATAATCACCTCCATGTAAATGTGAATTATATCAAAATGTATACCTTGCTTGCAACAGGCATAGAATTAATATAAAATCCTAAACCAATGACAGTAGAGCTGGATAAATTAACAGAAGGACAAGAATTTGTTTGTGCTAGAGATAGTAGTCTTCACTTTTCTGTGCAGGATATACACATTCAAAGCATCGAGGCCGATGAACTCCCAATGAACCTATACGGATTCGCGTACACAGCAACAGAAGCTTGCAAAGACGAAAACGATAGCACGCCATGCCCCGATAATTGTCCCGTAAGAGAACTTTTAATAGCTCTCGACCAATCAAGCCTTAAGGTAGAAAGATAAATTAAATAGATACTACTCTTTAACAATAAAGGCCAAGAACTCGCGGTTTTTGGCTTTTCCCCCGAGAATTGGGGACTCAACAATATCAATCACTTTGCCTCCAAGTCTTTCAATATCCTCTCGAACCACTTGTACTACTTTTTCTACCTCATCTACTTGTAGCCTGGCTTTTCCCGCTTCATAGTGCGGTTTAACCAAAGAAATGATCTTCCCGCCATCTTTTAAATTAGCAAATGCGTTGGGCAATATTAACTTTTGCTTGGTCCAGCCAACGTCGATTGAAATAAAATCGACTTTTTCAGGTAGAGTTACGTGCATCGCGTTGGTGCGCTCCATCACAATTACTCTTTTGTCATTACGAAGTTTCCAATCCAAAGTTCCGTATCCGACTTCGACTGCGTAGACTTTTTTAGCTCCATTTTGCAACAAACAATCGACAAATCCGCCAGTACTGCTCCCAAAATCAGCACAAACCAAGCCATTAACAGAAATGTTGAATTTTTTTATTGCGAAGGCAAGCTTTTCGCCTGCTCTTGACACAAAATTGCCCATACGGCAATTTTACATCTTCACCTCAATACTTACCCCTGCCGGGAGGTCGAGATTGGAGAGGGAGTCAATTGTGCGGTCAGAGGGATCAATTATATCAATAAGCCTTTTGTGAACGAGCATTTCAAAATGCTCTGGGTTGTTTTTTATTCCACGGGAAGTAGAGGGAATAACAGACATTACTGTTCTTTTGGTGGGTAGTGGTATGGGGCCTACAATTTTAGCCCCTGTCGCAAGTGCTGTTTCCAAAATCTTCAAGGCCGCTTCATCAATTATATGATGATCGTAGCTCTTGAGTTTAACTCGAAGTCTTCCTACAGGCATTTAAGGTGCTAAAAAAATTAGGCAATAATCTTTGTAATTACTCCAGCTCCGACTGTACTTCCACCCTCGCGGATTGCAAACCGCTGGCCTTCTTCCAACGCAACCGGCTGGATAAGCTTAACCTTCATTTTTACATTGTCTCCGGGCATGGCCATCTCAATCCCTTCTGGCAAGATAACATCACCTGTAACATCGGCTGTGCGGATAAAGAATTGTGGTTTGTACCCAGTAAAGAAGGGTGTGTGACGTCCACCTTCTTCTTTTGACAATATATAGGCTTCTGCTTCAAATTCAGTATGGGGTGTAACCGAACCTGGTTTAACTAAAACTTGGCCTCTTAAAACGTCATTTTTCTCAATTCCTCGAAGTAATACTCCGGAATTATCTCCTGCAACAGTCTCGTCTAGAGTCTTTCGAAACATTTCAAGGCCCGTTACTACTGTCTTTGTCGTATCTTCAAGACCCACTATTTCCACTTCTTCGTTTACAGTAAGCTTACCACGCTCAACTCTGCCTGTTACAACCGTACCTCGACCTTTTATTGAGAAAACATCCTCAACCGGCATAAGAAACGGCTTATCAATTTCACGCTTTGGCTCTGGAATATATTCATCTACTGCTTTCATAAGCTCCAAAATGCCTTTTTCAGCTTCGGCATCCCCTTCTAAGGCTTTTAACGCCGAGCCTCGAATTATTGGCACTTCGTCTCCTGGATATTCGTACTTTTTCAATAGCTCTCGAACGTCCGACTCGACTAAATCTAATATTTCTGGATCATCGACTGTATCACATTTATTTAAGAAAACTATCAATACTGGTACGTTTACCTGGCGGGCTAAAATCACGTGCTCACGGGTTTGAGGCATCGGGCCGTCTGCGGCGGAGATTACCAAAATCGCTCCGTCCATCTGGGCTGCGCCTGTTATCATATTTTTGATATAGTCTGCGTGTCCTGGTGCGTCAATGTGGGCATAATGCCTTTTCTCTGTCTCATATTCAATGTGGGAAATATTAATCGTAACCCCTCTTTCTCTCTCCTCAGGAGCATTATCAATATCTTCAAACTTGTAAGGCTTGGTGTTGTTTCCCGGTTGCTTGGAAAGTACTGTAGTAATCGCAGCTGTCAAAGTTGTCTTGCCATGGTCAACATGACCAATAGTTCCAACATTTACATGGGGTTTCGTTCTGTCAAACTTTTGTTTTGTAACAGCTGCCATATTTTAATTATATATAATTTCTTGACAAACAAAAAGAGCAATTCGCTCTTTAACTAATCGGTATTATAATTGAGCCTAATTTGTGCTGTCAATACCCAATCTAATTTGCGGCTTTTCCGCTTTTAGCGACTATTTGGTCTTGGATATTTTTGGGAACTTCCTCGTAATGGCTTGGCTCAACATAAGGTGTTGCCCGGCCTTGGGTAATCGATCGCAAAACTGTCGCATATCCTGAAAGTTCACTTAAAGGCGCCAAAGCATTTATAATCGTCATTGTTCCTTTATCTTCTGTTCCCTGGATTTGGGCGCGGCGGGAAGAAAGGTCGCCAATAATGTCTCCCATAAAATCAGCTGGAGTGGATACCTCCACTTTCATAATAGGCTCAATCAAAACCATTTGAGCTTCCCGCACCGCCTGTTCCACTGCCAAGGAACCAGCTATCTTAAAGGCAATTTCTGATGAGTCTACATCATGGTAAGTACCATCAAAAAGCTCGACTTTTATGTCCACCATTGGAAATCCCGCTAGTATTCCGTTCTCCAGTTTTTCCCGAACTCCCTTTTCAATTGCCGGAATAAATTCGGAGGGGATTGATCCACCTTTAATTTTATTAACAAACTCAAAACCTTCCCCACGGTTTTTAGGCTCTACTCGAAGGTAGCAGTGACCGTATTGACCACGCCCACCAGTCTGCCTAATATATTTACCTTCACCCTGACCTTTCACCTTAATTGTTTCCTTGTAGGCCACTTGGGGCGCACCTGTTTTTGCATCGACATTAAACTCTCTTTTCATCCTGTCGACCAAAACCTCAAGCTGCAATTCTCCCATTCCAGAGATAATTGTTTGTCCTGTTTCGAAATTTGTTTTAATTTTAAATGTCGGGTCCTCATCAGAAAGCTTTTTTAGTGCCATACCCATTTTCTCCAAATCCTGCTTTGTTGCAGGCTCAATAGCGAGAGAAATAACAGGATCGGGAAAGGTAATCGACTCAAGTAAAATTGGGTTTTCTGGAGTGCAAAGAGTATTTCCGGTTGTCGTATCTTTTATCCCAACAGCTGCAACTATCTCACCCGAAAAAGCCTCCTCAATAAGTTCCCGCTGATCGGCGTGCATAAGTACAAGCTTTCCAATTCGCTGATAGACTCTCTTACTTGAGTTATATACCTCTTGGCCGGATTTTAGCGTTCCTGAATAAATTCGAAGATAAACCAAGCGGCCTACATGGGGATCGGTAATTACCTTAAAAGCCAGGGCGCTAAAGCTTTCTTTATTTTCCCTTTTTCGCTTCACCACTTCCCCCGTACTTAGATTCGTCCCCTCCACATCCTCAAGGTCAATTGGAGACGGCAAAAATTCAACTACAGCATCAAGCAATAGTTGTACGGTTGCAGTCCTGTTGTCGCCCCCTAGTATCGGGAAGAATTTACCTTTAACCACACCTTCCCTAATCGCTCTTTTAATGTCGACTTCATCCAATTGCCTTCCGTCCAAATATTTCGACAGCGTCTGATCATCAAACTCGGCTACCTTTTCAATCAAAATATTTCTGTATTCTTTGGCTTTCTCAATCAATTCGGCGGGGATTTCTCTCTCGTCAAGAATGTTCGATTCAACCGATTCATACGTATATGCTTTCATTATTGTTAGATCAATTACTCCATTCAATGAATGTTCTATGCCTATCGGTATCTGAATTGCCGCCGCATTTGCTCCGAGCCGATCTCGGATCGACTTAATAGACCCTTCGAAATCTGCACCAATGAGATTAAGCTTGTTTAAAATACAAATTCTGGGGACTTTATAGCGATCAGCTTGCCTCCAAACAGTTTCGGACTGGCTCTCGACGCCTGTTCTGCCGTCAAAGACCATAACAGCGCCGTCAAGTACTCGAAGAGAGCGCTCGACTTCTGCGGTAAAGTCAATATGTCCCGGAGTGTCGATAATATTTACTCTGTAATGTCCTCCGCTAATATTTGATGTCTTTTTGAGGTCCCAAAAAGTAGTAATTGCGGCAGAAACGATGGTAATTCCACGCTCTCTTTCCTGTTCCATCCAATCAGTAACTGTAGTCCCTTCGTCAACCGAACCTTGCTTGTAAGTCTTTCCTGTTTCAAAAAGGATCCGCTCGGTAGTAGTTGTTTTCCCGGCATCAATATGGGCAATAATTCCGATATTTCTGATTTTTTCCAACGGGACAACACGGTCTTTAGTTACAGTCATCACCATTGCCGCTTTTTTCTTGGTAACTTGTGCTGCCATTTTTTATATAGACAAAAAACAACTCCCTCTATAAGGAAGTAAAAGAATTTTAACAGGTGAATGGTTAGCATTCAATAGCTTTCAGAAATTCTCCTTCTATGTACTGAATTAGTAAATAGTCTAAACAGGCCAATTGAAAGGTAGAAGTATTAGAAATCATGTCCTGAATATCTCTTTTTTTGTCAGAATTATTCATCTTCGGTCAGATAATGTCAAGCAAGTTCCTTTAAAACGACTAAACTATGGGTTAGAAACTTTCCCGCTCGCACTTTAAAAAACTGGTTTCAATGATCCTAGGTGAGGCTTCGGACTATGGAGTTTGAAAGAACAGGCTCTATACCCCGAAGTCCCACTCGGGACTTTTCTTGAAAAAAGGAGGAACAATGACTGCAATTACTCTGGTTGTACTTTTGCTGCTCATTGTGGCAATGAACAGCAAAATGTTCACAATGGAGCATGTCACAGCTTTCGGCGGGACAGCTGGAACAATACTTTTTCTTTTGGCCTGGATTTGGTCAGGACGGTTGAACCGGGCCATGGAGGAAACCAAAGAGCTAAAGGCTAAGCTCACAAAAGTACTCCTAGAGAGGGAGTGGGAAGAACAAAATGCCAGATGGTGGGGGATTTTCTATCGTCAGTTCCTGCTCCGGAAATAAAGGAGACCCACAAAAGCCTTCGAGGCGCTAAAGGCAGCCTTGATGGCTTGCAATCTTTGGAGTCCACTCGCTAAGAGTGGACTCCCCCTACAAGGGGAAGTTTCCTTTCGACACCGGGTGTGTCAAGTCTACCCCGATTCAATCGGGGGCAAAACCAATAAAAAAATAAACGCATTTAAAAATTGGAAATAAGACAAAACACACCCGGAAAAACACAAAGAAATTTACAAAAAGAGGTTTTGAAGTAGTCCGCACGGATTAGGTGGTTTTTACCAGTTGAAGTGAGCAAAAGCTCGGTTTGCTTCAGCTACTCTCTCCATATCAGTCTTTTTCTTAACAGCTCCACCCTCACCTTTCGCCGCATCCATAATTTCCGTCGCCAATTTTTCGGCATAAGTATGATATTCGCTATTTGGCCTGGTTCTGGCTGACAAAATTAGCCACCTGACAGCAAGAGATTCTTTCCGGGTCCCACGAACTTGCATGGGCACCTGATACGCTGCTCCACCAATACGCCTCGGTCGAACTTCCATAGTAGGCCTGATGTTATCGAGCGCCTGTTGTAAAACTCTAACACCATCTTCTTCTGTTTTTTGAGACACAATCTCTAAGGCTTTGTATACCTCTTTTTGTGTAACGCTTTTTTTGCCGTCTTTCATAGAACGGTTAATTATCTTTTCCACTAATACATTTTGGTAAACAGGATCAGGATTAATTACCTTTTTAATCTTTAATTTTCTTCTTGGCATATCTATTTAAACCGCAGCGGGTGCTTGCGCTACTCTTGTACCTCCCACTTCTTTTTTGGCTCCATATCTACTTCTTGACGTCTTTCTCCCTACAACACCAGTCATATCGAATTTACCTCGCACCACCTGATACTTGACTCCTGCCAAATCTTTGACTCTTCCAGCCCGAACCATAACAATCGCGTGTTCAGCCAACTCATGCCCTTCGCCCGGAATGTAAGCTGTCACCTCCTGCTTATTTGAAAGCCTAACACGAGCGACTTTACGTAGAGCGGAGTTCGGCTTTCTTGGAGTCATTGTACGGACGGCCAAAACTACACCCCGTTTAAAAGGTGAGTCTGCTTCCTCATAAATCCGGTCTTTTGCGTTGAACCATTTTTTCAACGCCGCACTTCTCGTCTTTTTGACAATTTTTTTTCTTCCTTTTCGAACTAATTGGGAAAACGTCGGCATATTTTTACGATTTTAGCTTATAAGACAATCTCTGGCAAGGTAGCACGCTCAATATCAACTGGGATACGCCTTCCAATAATCACATTTTCCTTTAATCCAATTAGCCTGTCTACTTTGCCGAGAAGAGCAGCAGTGGTTAAAATATCAGTTGTCTGCTCGAATGAAGCCGCTGAAAGCCAGCTTTCAGTAAACAAAGCTCTCTTGGTTATCCCAAGAATTACCTGCTGTGCACTTGCAGGTTCCCCACCTGCGGCCAAGACTTTTTCGTTCTCCTCCTCAAATTTCGATTTTTCAACGAGCTCTCCCGGCAAAAGCATAGTATCCCCCGGAGTAACAATTTTTACCTCATCGCTCATCTTCCTAACTATCACCTCAAAATGCCGATCATTTATTGGAATTCCCTGAGACTCATACACCTTTTGAAGCTCGTTTACCAAGTAAATCTGGGCTTCTCTTAAACCTCTAATAGTAAGTATTTCTTTAATATCCAAAGATCCTGAAGCAATCTGCGTACCTGCGTCTATCAACTGACCATCTTCAACTATTACTTTGTTTGTTTTGGGTATCAGATATTGTCTCTCTTCTTTGGGTTTAATATTTACGGAAAAGACTTTTACTACCCAACCCTCGTCTGTCTCAACAACTGTAACTTTACCGGGAATTTCAGATAGGGGAGACAGAACTTTTGGTACACGGGACTCAAAAAGCTCCTCGACCCTCGGTAAACCTTGAGTAACATCCACCCCCACAACTCCACCTGAGTGTTTGGTTTTGAGGGTAAGCTGAGTTCCCGGCTCTCCGATCGACTGCGCGGCAACAACCCCCACAGGCACACCTACCTCAATTACCTGTCTATTGGACAAATCCCACCCATAACACTTTGTGCATACCCCATAACGGGTGGCGCACATCAGAGGTGAACGGATACGAAGAGACTCTACTTGGGCTTTTTCAATTCTAGCTATTTTCTCTTCATTTATAATCTCGTTCTTTTTAACTATTACATTTCCTTTTTTGTCTTTGACATCATCTGCTGCAAATCTTCCTATAATTCTTTTAGTAAAGATGTTAGGTCTTATTAATCGTTCAATTACAAGTCCGTCTTTGGTACCGCAATCAACTTTGCGTATCAAAACATCATGGGCTACATCAACCAATCTCCTGGTAAGGTACCCAGCGTCAGCTGTTTTAATTGCGGTGTCGGTTAATCCCTTTCTTGACCCTCGACCAGAAGTGACGTACTCAAACACAGAAAGTCCCTCACGAAAGTTACTTTTTATAGGAAGGTCAACTATCTTACCCAAAGGGTCAACGACTAATCCTCGCATTCCAGAGATTTGCTTTATCTGGTCTCTTGAAGTTCGCCCTACTTTTGCGTCAATAACCAATCTTATTGATCCATTTGGATCAATTTTCTCCCATGTTTTGTCTGCAATCTCCTCAGTAGTTTCAATCCAAACTTCATGCGACAATCTTCTTTTCTCCTCGACAGTAATTAGTCCTTGATTGAAGTTATCTTCAATAGCTTCAACCTTCTTGTTTGCTGTTTCGATTATGTCTTTCTTTCCTTCAAGCATAGCCGCATCAAATATTCCAAAAGAAAGACCAGAAAGAGTTCCACCTGAAAACCCTAAGTCTTTAATAGCATCAACCAAATTAACCAACGAGTCGATATCTATCTCGTTAAATGCCTTTGTAAATATCTCCTTGATATGAGAAGAGCTAACACTTTCATTTACAAATCCAAAACCTGCTGGCAGAATCTGATTAAACATAATCCTGCCGACCGTGGTCTCTAAAACTACACCTCCTATCCTCACACTTATTTTCTGCCTAAGATCGATTTTTCCTGCCTGATAAGCAACAATTGCCTCATCACTATCAGAAAAAATAATATTCGAAGGCTCAATTCTATTGTCTTCTTTGGTAAAATAGTAAACACCCAAAGCCATTTCCTTAGAGGAGGGAGTGGTAATTGGCATTCCATCAGCAGGACGCAATAAATTAAACTTTGGAAGCATCAATGATTTCGCTTCCTCAATGGCTTTTTCGGACAAAGGCACGTGCACAGCCATCTGGTCACCGTCAAAGTCAGCGTTATAACCCGAGCAGACAGCCGGATGAAGCCTAATCGCGCTTCCCTCAATAAGCACAGGATAGAAGGCCTGAATACCAAGTTTATGCAGAGTTGGCGCGCGATTTAAAAGAACCGGGTGTTCACGGGTTATCTCCTCCAGAATATCAAACACCTCAGCCGGGCGTCTTTCGATCATATTCTTGGCACTTTTTACATTTGGTGCAATACCCCGAACAATCATCTCGTGAAGCACAAATGGCTTGAACATTTCAAGTGCCATTTCTTTAGGCAAACCACATTGATTAAGTTTAAGCTCTGGCCCGACTACAATTACGGATCGGCCAGAGTAATCAACCCTCTTACCAAGAAGGTTCTGTCGAAATCTTCCCTGCTTTCCTCGAAGCATATCTGAAAGAGATCTTAAAGCTTGCTTTCCGCGGCCACGCCTCGTGGCCTTTCTTTGCGAAGCGTCAATCAAAGAATCTACTGCTTCCTGAAGCATTCTTTTTTCGTTCCGAAGAATTATTTCAGGTGCACCCAAGCTCATCAGGTGCTTAAGCCTGTTATTACGGTTTATGACTCTCCTGTATAAATCATTGAGGTCACTTGTGGCAAATCTTCCACCAGATAACTGGACCATTGGCCGAAGATCGGGTGGTAAAACTGGCAAGACCTTGAGAATCATCCATGAAGGGTCTACCCTTGCATTTCTCACTCCGTCGATCAGTTTCAACCTTTTAGTAAGCTTTACATATTTACTATTTTTATTCTTTACCTCAAAGATCTCTTTTTTAAGGCTGACTGAGACTTCATCCAAGTTGATCTTTTGAATTGCTTCGAAAATCGCTTCCGCTCCCATTTTCACATTCAGAAAAGAGGCTGCACCGTAAACTTCCAGCTCATCATACTCGTCCTCGGATAAAAATCCGAAGGGGGCAATATTTTTTGCCAGGTCCAAAAGTCTTTCAAAAAGCTGCGTAGTTCTCTCGGTTGTCTGCCTTTCTTCCTCGGACAGACTGGTCTCTTTCTTACGAAGATCAAGTTCAATTTCAGATATTGCCAACTGTGCATGTTCTTTATTTTTTATTTTTACTTTCACTTTCTCTTTTTCAGCTTCAGATCCCCTTACGACTAACTCTTTTCTTTCACTAAACTGCTCTTTAATCTCCCCGAGCTTTGATTTAAGAGCTTCTTGTACCTCTGAAACCGCCTTTTTCCTCTTCTCTTCATCTACAGAAATTACAAAATATCTCGCGAAATAAATTACCTGTTCGACAGAGCGCGGTGGCAAATCGAGTAAAAGTGAAATCCTTGAAGGAGCACCTTTGAAAAACCATACATTAGCCACAGGAGCAGCTAAAGCAATATGCCCCATTCGCTCCCTCCTGACCCTAGATTGAGTCACTTCAACGCCACACTTGTCACAAATAACACCTTTATATCTGATTCTTTTATACTTTCCACAATAACATTCCCAGTCTTTAGTAGGCCCAAAAATCCTCTCGTCAAAAAGACCGTCTTTTTCAGGCTTCAAAGTCCTGTAATTGATCGTTTCAGGTTTGGTTACTTCGCCACGGCTCCAGCTTTTAATATCTTCATAAGACGCCAGTCTAATTCTCAAAGCCTTGAAATCAGACAAGTTTTTTAACTCGCTAACCACATCCGTCTGTTTCATATTTTGTGTTGCCATATTCTAATTCAATTTCTCGTCAGTAACTCCTTTTTCGTGCTTTTCCTCACTGCTTTTAGTTTCCTCTTCATCGACCAAAACCGCTCCAATAGTCTCCAAAGCTAATCCCAAGGAGTTAAGCTCTCGCACCAACACTTTAAAGCTCTCCGGAACATTCGCTTCAGGAATCGTTTCTCCTTTAACAATAGCCTCAAATGCTCTTGCCCGCCCCACAATGTCATCAGATTTAATGGTTAACATCTCCTGCAGTGTGTACGTGGCTCTGTGAGCCTCCAGTGCCCACACCTCCATCTCTCCAAGCCTCTGCCCTCCCATCTGAGCCTTACCACCCAAAGGTTGTTGTGTAACTAAAGAGTAAGGACCGGTTGAACGGGCGTGAGTCTTGTCTTCAACCATGTGCGTAAGCTTCATAATATAGCCAACTCCAACGACAGTATCCTCTCTAAACATCTCGCCCGTTCGACCGTCGAACAGCTTCGTTTTTCCACTTACCGGAAAGTTGGCTTTTTTTAGCTCGTAGACTAAAACATCCTCGGACACTCTATCAAAGACGGGCAGGCTTGCTTTTTGATTTGTTTTAGAAAACGCAAGTCCCAAGTGTGCTTCCAGAAGCTGGCCTAAATTCATACGGGCTAGTACCGAAAGCGGTGAAATAATAATGTCAACAGGAGTACCATCTGGCAAATATGGCATATCGGCAATCGGCATAATTTTAGCTATTACTCCTTTATTTCCATGCCTGCCTGCAAGCTTGTCGCCAACAGTAACTTTTCTCATTTGTGCAACCTTCACAATTACTGATTTAATTACTCCCGGCCCAAGCTCGTCACCTTTATCTTTGTCTAAAATAGACACATCGATAACAATTCCTTTTTCTCCATGAGGGACTCGTAATGAAGTATCCCTTACTTCTCTTGCTTTTTCACCAAAAATTGCCCGGAGTAGTCTTTCCTCTGAAGTTAGTTCCGTTTCGCCTTTGGGGGCAATTTTACCCACCAAAATGTCATTCGGGCTAACTTCAGCGCCGACAACAATTATCCCATCTTCTGCAAGGTTAGCAAGTTCAGCTTCGGAGACATTTGGAATATCGCGAGTCAACTCCTCTGGGCCAAGCTTTGTTTCAACAACATCAGCCTGGTATTCCTCAATGTGAATTGAGGTCAGGAGGTCTTCCTTAACTAGTCTACTTGACACAAGTACTGCGTCTTCAAATCCGTAACCCTCAAAGGAGGCGTAAGCAATTACAAGATTCTGTCCCAACGAAAGTTCTCCCTGATCAATCGCCGGACCATCAGCCAAAAGGTCCCCTGTTTTGACTTTATCTCCAACATTTACCCTTACCTTTTGGTTATAACAAGTAGAGTGCGACGTTCTTCGAAACTTTGTTATATGATAAATCGCTTTCTTTCCGCTCTCTACAATTTCTATCTCTTGATCGTCAGGTTTTTCCAAGACCTTCTTATACAAATTCATCTCTATCCTTTCAGCATCAACATAAGACACTTTTCCTGGATAAAGAGCCCTAATGACCTTCCCCATAGCATTAGCTATGACACCCTCCATGCCTGTTCCAACTATGGGGCTTGTAGGAGATATTAATGGTACTGCCTGACACTGCATGTTTGATCCCATTAAGGCACGATTACCTTCGTCGTGTGCCAAAAAAGGTATTAGTGACGCAGAAGTACCGAAAACCTGCCGGGGTGTAACGTCTATATAGTCAACTAAATTACTGGCTCCTTCTGTAAATTGCCCATGATAGCGAAAAGCAACACGGTCATCAGTGATTATCCCGTCTTTATCTATATTCACACCACAGTGTGTAATCCTATATTCCTCTTCATCGTCTGCTTGAAAATACACTACTTCATCAGTTATTTTAGCTACTTCTTTGCCACTCCTTTTGACTTTAGCAACTTTTCGGTAAGGGGACTCGATAAATCCATACTCATTGACTCTCGAATATAAGGCTAAATAAGTAACCAGTCCAATATTAGGCCCTTCTGGAGAACGGACAGGATCGATTCTTCCATACTGGGAAGAATTCACGTCGCGGATGGAAAACGATGCTCGTTCACGATTAATTCCGCCTGGTCCCAAGACCGAAACACGCCTCAAATTGTCAATTTCGCTTAAAGGATTTGTATCGTCCAGTATAGTCGAGAGCTGATTAGATCGGAAAAACTCATTAATTGCAGCAATTAGAGGACGGGCGTTAATGAGTTGCGATGGAAGTGGCTTATCAGCTGTTGACACCAAACTCATCTTTTCTTTAATCGAGCGCTCAAGTCGCAAAAAACCTACTCGAAAAGCGTGGGTTGCGACTAACTCCCCTACTCGTCGGAGTCTCCTGTTTGCAAGGTGGTCAATATCATCAACTTTGCCATGCCCATTCTGTAAACCAATCAGATATGTCAACGCACCGACTACATCCTCTTTGATCAAAACCCAATTATTCTTCACATTTTCCACATTTACCCCAAGTTTTTTGTTAATCTTATATCTTCCTACTCTCCCTAAATCGTATCTTCTCTGGTCAAGAAACAATCCCTCAAATAATTCCTGCGCGTTCTCCAAGACGGACGGTTCACCGGGCCTCATTTTTCTGTAAATTTCAATTAGAGCTTCTTCTTGGGATTTAGCCGGATCTTTTTCTAATGTTTTTAAGACATACTGATGACTCTTATCTGTATCAATTTGAGCGAAAAGATTTTTTATTTCTTCATCAGTTGACACACCCATGGCTCGCATAAATGTCATCGCAGGAACTCTCTTTCTTCGGTCAATCCTTGCCACGATCACATCAGTTTTTCCTACTTCAAATTCGAGCCACGACCCATGAAGCGGTCTTATTTCAGCCACATAAAGCATTCTTCCCGATGATGCGTCCAAATTCCCGCTAAAGTAGGCACCAGGGGACCTGACTACCTGATTTATCACAGCCCGCTCAATACCATTGACAATAAAAGTCCCCCATTTGGTCATTTGGGGGATGTCTCCCAAAAATACTTCTTGAGATACTTCCTTTTCTGTGTGCTTATTAACAAGTGTTGCTATTACTTTAAACGGCGAAGAAAATGTGAGACCCTTTTCACGAGCTACCCGAGGAGTAATAATAGGTTCACCTAAAGAGTGATTGGAAAAAATTAACCTCCAGTTTTTTCCAGTGAAGTCGTCAATTGGAGAAACTTCGGCAATCTCTTTAGAAATTCCTTCGGTCAAAAACCAGTCCCAAGATTGCCTTTGCACCAACGGCAAATCAAATTTAGGTAAATTCTTCTCAACTTTGCCAAAGTTAACTCTTGTCTGCCGGCTCATTTCGTGGGTTTCTTTAACTTAAAAATGCCCGCATGCAAGACGCGGGAACAACCTATCACAGTAGGCTTGAGAGTAATTGTATACGGCCGGTCAACTTTGTCAATAGGGAAACATTCTCAAATTTATTTTTCTAAATATTTTCTAATATTTTCGTTGTGTTCCTTAAGTGTTTGGGCGTAGTGTATTTGACCTAACGTATCGTGAAGGTAAAACCAAAACTTCGAATCTTGCGGGTTTTGAGCAGCTTTGATTGAAGTAAGCCCGGGATTTGCAATGGGGGTAGGGGGCAATCCTAGATTATTATAAGAATTGTAAGGCGAACTGATTACCAAGTCGCGTTTTGTCAAAACCGGCCACCAATTTTTTGTCGTCCCCACAGCATATTGCAATGTAGCGTCAACCTGCAGAGGCCAGTCAGCTTTGAGCCTTTTTAAAATTATTCCGGCGACAACTGGTTTTTCTTCATCACCTCTAGTTTCACGCTCAATAAGCGAGGCTAGAATTATATCAACCAAAGTTGCATCACCAGCTTTTTTTTTAAAAGTATCATTTAACCTGGCTATAACTTTTGAGGCAGTTATGTCTTTTGGAAAAAGATAAGTGTCCGGAAAAAGATAGCCTTCTAGATTTTTCGACTCTTCCAGAAATTCTTCTCTGAAAGATTGCACAAAAGCTTCGCTCACGTTAAGCGCAGCTACTACCTTCTCTACAATTTCTTCGCGACGAAGCCCTTCGGGAATAGTAACCCAGACTTCAGACGGACCCTCCAGAAGAGTATCCACCACTTTGGCTAAACTCAAATTTTTTGGAAGGTCGTATTCACCTGAAGGAATATCTTTGCTTAAATTATTAAATTGCACATAAATTCTAAAAGCAAGCTCACTTTTGATAAACCCCTCACTCTCAAGTTTCTTTGCAATCTCCCCTGCACTTTTTCCCTTTGTAATTAAAAACCTTTGTTTATCGGAAACATTAGAAGGTGCTTGAGTCGCCTCCTTCCACCAAAAAAAACTGAGAAGATATAGGGTTATGAGAAAAACTATTATAACAGCAAAAAAAATTAAAGGTTTTTTCATCCTACTCAAACCTCGTCGAGAAGTGCTCGGCGGTATTTTTTGATCTTGGGGTCGTGAATAAAAATTCTTCCACATTTATTACAAGTAACCTTTTCGCCTCTTGCGTGGTTCTCTTTCTTTCCTTTCTCAAGAGGTGTACCACAACCAACACATTTCCCTTGGCTCAGTAACCACGCTTGAATTGGAGCAATCACATTTTTAAACATGTCGATCTAAAAAAGATTGTAGCACAAGAGTTGCAGCAAATGCATCCTCCATTTTTTGTCTTCTGGATCTTTTAATATTCTGTACCCGAGAGAGTGTTTGCGCTTCATACGTCGACAGAGTCTCGTCTTCCAAGACTGTCTTAATTTGGACGGCTTTCTCAAGTTTCCTTGCAAACTCTTTTGCAAATTCTCCAGACTTGCCTTCGGACACTCCAACAACAATAAGTTCGGGCCAATATTCCTCAATTATTTTCACTGTTTTTTTTAATAAGTCGCCGCCTTTCAAGACAACCAATGGCTTTGCAATTTTCGTCTCTGAAAAGGCAATCCCGATTTTTTTGCGTCCAAAGTCAACTCCTAGAAGCTTCATTTAAATTTTGCTTAAAGTTTCCTCGCCTGGTGGGACAATTTTTGCCCGAACCACTAACCTTCTTGGCTTTCTGGGATCTCCAGGCGGGACACAAGTAACAAGGCTTAAATAAGAATCTCCCCATCGCTGCTCCAGTACTTCAATGTCATCTGGGTAAACCTCAACCAAGTCAACAACCCTGTAAAGATATGATATTCCGTCATAATAAATCTCTATCTCGTCATTCTTTTTTAACTCTGGCAAGCGAGAAAAGATCGACAAATAGTTTTTAGGGTTGAAAAATTGCGGTAAGATAGAATGGCCAAAAATGACGGTATTACCCATTCTCCCAGGCAAGGCGGTGCCTGGGTATTGAATGAGATTCTCCGATAAGTCCTCTCCTCCAACCGATACCTTGGCATTTTCGATTTTAAACTTGGGAATTGACAATGTATAATAGTCAATGTTGCCCAACTTAGTAAAATCTTCCTTTTTAGCTCCTCCTTCAAACCAGTTACTAGCAAGAGTCAGGTCATCGCCACTTTTTTCAATTACGGTTAGGTCCTTTTCTGGCACTGGTGACAGGTAGTTGGAAAAAGAATCCAACGAGGAAAATTCATAAGAAAGAATAGGAAATAGCGTGGAAGTTAGAATAAAAATCCCTACAATACCCATTACGAAAGATGTAATCCTCGAGAGTGTTTTACGCATTTTCTATTTTACCGCTGAGACTTCTATAGATATATTATTTTTGACTTTAGGTAAAGTACCAAGTTTACCAGGAAATCTGGGGGTTATATGTATCTCTGCCCTTTTGAAACCGGGAATAGTTTGAAGAAATTCACTTGCGACACTCGGTGTTTTCCCGACAATTTTGGACGTTATATCGTCGATATCTAAATCCGGCAATAGATTGGCAACAAAACTCACAGTAATTTGATAAATACTGTCTTTTTGACTTTCGAGTTTAAAAGTTTTATCTATTTGTTCTCTCCTATATAAAAATCCTTGTGGGGTTTCATCTTCCAGAAGTTTTGAGGCAAGGTTATCCAACTCTAATTCATCAACAACCAAACCACCAAACTCCAAAGACAAGGAAAGTTCCAAAGTAGAAGCTTCGTCTCCAACTTTATTGCTAAAATCGCTCTTTAAAACATTTGACGTAACTGCTCCCTCGATAAATATTTCGTTAGCCAAAAGGATACTTTTAATTTTCTCTTCCGCCTCATTTTTCAACTCTTCTGTCAACTCTTCTTTAAGAATATTGACATCTTTCTCAGATACCGCTGCTATCTCACGGCTGGTTCCACCTGAGAAATCAGATTCGGAAATAGCGTCAATTTCGCTTTTAGGATAATTGCTTACTTTAAAAGTCTCATCTTTAGCCAAGTTATATTCGGAACCAATAGCTTCGGCAGTTACTGGTACACTAGAATTACCTGGAGAGGTAGGGGAAATTGCAGCTGAAACAGATACAGATTCATCTAGACTAAATTTGAGACCATTGGACCCTTCCAATACAGTCCCTGCTGAAAAACTGACGTCTGTAGGCGTGCCATTTCGAAGTTTTACTACTCCTTTTGCTTTGTCTCCTATCACCTTTGTGCCAGTTGTTGATTTCGTTTTACTAGCGTCTACATTTACCTTTTTAACATTACCAGGAATAACTTTTGCATCAAGGTCGCTTTTCACTGCATTTATGTCAACTGAAATCGTGTCTTTTTCCTGCAAGATGCGGGGTGAAATAAATATATTAACTGTAGCTTTGGGAAGAAACCACCAAACAACCAAAAAGGTTAAAACAATCACAAAAAATGCAGAAAAACCAAAAACCAAAGTCTTTTTTCCTCTCGAACCTGGTGCGTTGATCTTAAACCCAGGTAACGAAAGCAAATCTTTTAAACCGATAAGTCTGGAAACAATCGAGGCCTTATTTTTTTCAAAAACCTTAATCCTTTCTTCGTCTACATTCGCACTTACATCACCGTCCCGTACAAATCCAAATTCCTCTGGACTTACTTCATCTTCAGGCTCCTTAATGTTACTTACAACTTCCACAACTTTTACTTTTTCACCATCCTTTTCTTCGTCATTAAATTCGCTTTTTGCGCCCATTACCACACTTTTTACTTTTCCTATTTCGGATGACCCGGCAAGGGACACTGCTAAAACCTTATCATTAGGATCAATTGTTTCTACCTTTGGAGAGTGTACAAATTTGATATTTTCAGGTAAGCCATCCAACCAATCAGCAGAAACGAGTGCCTCTTTAGCTTCATCGAGCTCTCCTTCTTTCCCGTCGTAAATCAAGAAGCGAGATGGTATTGGACTTCCATCGGCAAATCTTGAAAGGCCTTCTACCGTATCATCAAATAAAGACACACTTCGGGCTACTTTAGTGCTACCGACAAGTTTACCGAATTTAAAAACGCTCAACTCTAAGTGGTTCGCTGACAAACCTATAACAACAGCGTTTAACGACGACTCTTCTTTTGTCTTAACTAAAAACGCTATAGCTTCAGAAAGAACTACAAAACCGGTCGGTTCCAACGACAGTTTTGAGCAGATGTGCCTTATTTTCTCCAAGTATCCCGGGCTAATTTGACCTTCAGTTACCCACGACGAAGGAACGCCAAATACAGTCTTTGAAGGTTCAGGTACGCCTTCAGGCAAATTTTGAATCGTTGCCGAAAGTGAAGTGTCCGAGGTTTCAATCAGATTTTCATCGTTTTCCCATCGCACTGGAGAGCTTGTTGCAACTACAACAGACTCTTCTTTTTCCTCGTTTATTTTCCAAATGGCACTTTGAACCCAGCCCTCTTCAATGATCAGGGTCCAATAATACTCTTGGTTTTTACTATCTAAACCAAACTTAATCAAAGTCATGGACAGGTTTTTATTCTAATACTGCATAAATCCGGCGCACCCCTTGAGCAACAGATTCTTGCCTCTCTATCTTAACACGACCCAACTCCCTGGTGTAGGCGACATGCGGCCCACCACATAGTTCTTTGCTGTACGAATTATCCAAAGGGCCAATTGTATACACAGAGGTTATATCTGGATATCTTTCCGGAAAAAAGGCCAAAGCACCTTCTTTTAATGCTTTTTCTTTCGGCATTTTTTCCCGAGTTACTTTCAAATTTTCGTCTATTTTCTTATTTATTTCACCCTCAACTTTTTCTATTTCTTCGTCTGTCAATTTAGAGGGGTGAGTAAAATCGAACCGCAGCCTTTCGGCTGTAATATTACTTCCTGCTTGATGAATGTGCTCTCCCAAAACGTTTCGAAGAGCTTGGTGTAAAAGATGAGTCGCCGTGTGATATTTAATTTCGGTTTCCGAATGTCCCCCAAGCCCGCCTTTAAACATCCCTTTCGAGGCGGTTCTTGACCTTTCTTGATGCTTCTCAAATTCTTTTTTGAATACGTTTTTATCAACTTTTTGTCCCTTTTCAGCTAAAGCTTCCTCTATTAATTCAAGTGGAAAACCATAAGTCTGGAACAAACCAAACGGACTTATTTTACCAACTAACCTTAACCCTCTGTCTATTGTTTTCGAAAATTTATTTGCTTCGTCATCAATAACACTTGATATCTCTGACCAGCTTTTCAGCTTCAAGGGGTATTCAAACTTATCTAAATTTCGAATCACTGGCAGCTTTGTAGATCCCTTTATTTTTGAAATGTGAAAAACACATCTTCTAACTAACCTTCTTAAAACGTATCCCTGACCTTTGTTTGACGGTAAAACACCACTTGATATTAACATCACTGAAGCTCGTAGGTGATCTGCTACAATTCTATAGCTTCTGTCACCGCCGGGATTTTTACCATAGGGTATATCACTTACCTTCTCAACCTCTTTGATAAAACCTTGAAACAGATCGATATTAAAATTGTCCGGATCATTATTAACTGCAGTAACTATTCTCTCCAACCCTCCGCCAAAATCAACATTTTTTTGGGGCAAATCCTCAAGCTTTCCATCTTTACCTTTTCTGTATTGAATAAAGACGGAGTTAGCTATCTCCAAAAACCTTCCGCAGTCACAATTTGGGTGGCACTTGTCGCCGAATCTCAGATCATGCTTTACCTGCGCAAATTCATAAAACACCTCCGAATCGGGACCACCGATTTCGCCTGTCGGCATTTCTTCTGGTGTTCCTGACCTGCTCCACCAATTTTTCTCTGCGGGATAATAAAATATCTTACTCTCTGGAACACCAAGTTTTTTCCAGATATTCGCAGATTCTTCGTCGCGCGGAACTTCCTTTGACCCCTCAAAGATGCTCACCCAAAGCCGATCTTTGGGAAGAACTAATTCTTTGGTTAAAAATTCCCAGATCCAAGGCAATTGCTCGGCTTTGAAATAATCACCCAAGCTCCAATTACCTAACATCTCGAAAAATGTCATGTGCCGATTGTCACCGACTTCTTCAATATCCTGCACTCGAATCGAAGGTTGGGAATTTACTAATCTTTTCCCTTTTGGATGAGGCTCGCCCATAAGATACGGGACCAATGGTTGCATACCACTTGAGGTGAAAAGTGTGGTTGGATCATTTTCCAAAACCAAGGGCGCTGGTGGAATCTCTACATGCCCCCTTTTTACAAAAAAATCAATATATTTTTTCCGAACTTCGTTTGAAGTCATTGTGAAGCAATTATAGCTTTAAATTTAAATCTTTTCTACGTGTCTAACCACTTCAAGTAGACTATATTTGTCAATAAGTTTTACTGCGTGCTGTATAGACATGTCCGGTAACAGATATTGTGCATACCATACAGTTCTAAACATTAATGGCACTCCCAACTCCCCATACCTTTGCACTATTGCTCGAGCGGCTTCTTGATTCATTCTTCCTCCCCTGGCCATCAGTAATTCTTCAGCCTGACTGGGAGTCAAAAGGTTCGGAACAAGTTTAATTCTTTGATCCTCACCAATCTCCAATCCAACTCCAACCAATGATTGACTCATAGCATCCAGTTGTTCACTTGAAGACGCCGTACTTCCACCTACAATAACAAACTTTTTACCATCACCAACAAATTTTACAACCGCAGCCGACAGCTCCTCACTAACTGCCAACAATCCACCTTCGTCCAAAAGTAAAATTTGTGCTCGTCTAATATTTCTAATTATCTCTTCACCTTCACTATCCACAGGTCTACCAAACGCAGCGCATTGAAGATATTCATCTCTCGTTTGCAAATTTTCGTACCACCAAGTAACTCCTTTTCTCGATAATGCTGTTGCAATCCCTCCTGCTTCAATTGGAGAAGCACCTATTCCTAAATTACCCAAAAACAACTCTGTTTTACCTATCCCCGAAGGTCCGGCTACTAAAACAACAGACTTTACTTCTAAAACTTCAAGAGCTCTTTGTGTAATTTCAGCAAATAAATTCGAAAGAGGTCCTGATTTAGTTTCTAATGGTTCACCATTCTTAAACCTGAATTTCGTGTCAACAGTTAGAGAAAACTCTCCGACTCCAGGTTCACTACTCATATAGGAATTCTAACACACTGTTTTAACTTTCTCCCAAAACAATCTCTCTTTTAATTTCATTTCAGGTATTACTATTGACAAAAAGTAATACTTATTGTAATATGTCAGTATATGTTAACATCCACCTTAACTGTTAAAGGACAGGTTACTCTTCCGATTAATATAAGGAAAGAGCTAAACGTTAAACCTTCCGACAGGATCATTTTTAATAAAGTCGGAGGTAAATTCGTTATTGAAAAACTTCTATCAATCGATCAACTCTATGGATCGCTAAAAAACACAAAAGTTAAGCCGATTTCATCCAAGAAAATGGGCGATTTAATAAATAAAGGTCTATTTTCAGATAGATATACTCCTCTTACTCGAGTTTATAACTCTCGCAAGAGATTATGATCCCCAAAAATGCTATTTCTAATGCAGATTAAGGTATTTTTGGTATAAAATGGCTACCTACTTGGACACAAACTATATCGTACGCTTTCTAACCGAAGATATAAAAGTCCAGGCACAAATCGCAAAGAAAATTATTGAAAAAGATAAGATATACATAGCTAATATTGTGCTGGCTGAAACGGTTTATATTCTTGAGACACACTACAAAGCAAACAAGAACGAGCTGTGTGACATTTTAATTTCACTGGTAAAACAGTCTAACATTTCAACTTCTTCCTTCGTGCATTTGGCACTAAATATATACAAAAGCGAAAATATAAGTTTTTATGATTCTCTACTAGTGGCCGAAGTTCTAAACTCAGAATCCCAACTTAGAAGTTTTGATAAGAAGCTTTTAAAAACTTATTCAAAGTACAAAGATTAACTTTCTCCTTTAGAGCGGGTGTCGGAGACTTTTTTTCTTTTGAAGATTTCAAGAATGCTCGTCAGCTTTTCAGGGCGAAGAAGTCCACCACCAATAATGGAATCTTCAAGTAATGAATTCAGTCTTTTGACCGCTCGCTTTAGATCAAGCATTATAAGAAACACCTCTACACCGACAGCAAGAAGTAAAATTGTTAACGAAACCACAACTATAACCAGTATTACCTGCACACTTTCCATTACTCCTCCACTTTAATAGTCCTTTCAACCACAGTTTCTTTGCCAGATCTGGAAACAGATTTTACCATTATTCTAAATTCCCCCGGTAGAACTTCAAGCTCTGTCTCAAAATTGCCATTGTCGTCAACAGTTACAGGTTGATTATTGACTCTAACAGCACTTGAAGGATTTGTCACCCCTATAACCCTCACTACTGTTTCCTTAGTTGAATAATTTTCAAGTGGTTCCGAAACTCGAAGAACCGGTGGACTAACAAACCTCGTGTATTGGAAAAGGAGGTATCCCGCAACAAAAACAAATACGATCATAATCCCAGTGAAAAACGATTTTCTCGGACTCCAAATGAATTTATTTTCAACGTCAGGTTTAGGGTTAACTGACAAAGTTTTAGGCGGATAATCACGACGTAAAAGTGCCATTGCCTGCTTTTCCCCAAGTCCAAAAAAATTCCCCAGAGTTTTTACAAAACCAGCGACCACTGGATATTCCGGAAGCTTACTCCAATCTTCTTTTTCAAGGGCCACCAAAAAATCTTTTTTAATCTTGGTTATCTTCGCCAAATCCGTAAGAACTATTCCTTTTTGGATTCTCGCGTCTTTTAATGTCTTGCCTATTGTTCTCATATATTATTTCTGACTACTCACTTTTTCGAGAAGCTAAAAAGCTCTCTGCATCTCGGATCAAGAGTTCCCTGGGTTTTGAAGTCCCATCCGTTGGCCCCACTACCCCCGCCGCTTCCAACTGATCAATAATTCTTGCTGCCCTGGCATAACCAACTGACAATCTTCTTTGAAGTAGTGACGCCGAAGCCTTGCCAAATTGACAAACCAAACGCACCGAATCCTCAAAAAGCTCATCCGTATCACCTAAAGCACCTCCTGCTATAAAAGACTTAGGCATCTGGGTTACCTCCTCAGTATATTGAGGATTGACACCTCTTCCCTTTAAATATGAAATAAGAGAGTTTATTTCTTTGTCGGAAAGAAACGCTCCTTGAATCCGGACTGGTTTAGCTTGCTCGGGAGGCAAAAATAGCATATCCCCTCTTCCAAGTAATTTTTCTGCGCCCCCAGTATCAAGAATTACTCTGGAATCAACCAACGAAGAAACTGCAAAAGCGATACGCGAAGGGACGTTTGCTTTAATAAGGCCTGTTATCACATCAACTGAGGGGCGCTGTGTAGCAAGAATCATATGTATTCCAGTTGCCCTGCTCATTTGGGCAATTCTAGTTATCGAATCCTCGACCTCAGTTGGTGAAAAGAGAATAATATCAGCAAGCTCGTCAATAATGAGAACTATATACGGAAGTGCCTGAAACCCGCTCATTTCATTGTAACTCTCGATATTTCTTGCACCCGCCTGAGCAAACAGTTTATAACGACTGTCCATCTCGCTTAAGATCCAACGAAGAGCTGACACGACTTTATCAGGATCAACTATCACAGGAGATAAAAGGTGAGGAATTCCATTATAGATCGTTAACTCCACACGTTTAGGATCAACCAATATAAATTTAACCTCACTTGGCGATGCACGAAACAGCATTGATGTCAAAAACGCATTAATGCAAACACTTTTGCCGGAACCAGTTTGGCCAGCAATTAAAACATGAGGCATGCGGGAAAGATCAGCCACAAGAGGTTTACCCGAAACATCAAGCCCCAACGACAAAGTAAGCTTTGACTTTGAATTTTTCATAATATCGGAATCAAGCATTTTCTTTAAAGGCACAAATTCAGGAATCCTGTTTGGAAGCTCTATCCCAACTAAAGACCTTCCAGGAATTGGCGCCTCAATTCTGATTGTTCCGGTCGGAGCAGCCAGTGCTAACGCAAGATCCCTCTCTAAAGCGGTGATTTTGGAAAGTTTCGTACCAAGCGCCACTTCCAATGCGTACTGCGTCACAGCGGGACCAAGATTGACCTCTACTACCCTCGCAGTTATTCCAAAAGACTCAAGAGTTTTTTCAATGACATCGGCATTTCTCTTAATGTCTCCTCTATCTGCTTTACCCACACCGTCTTCTGATAAAAGTGAAAGAGGTGGATACTCCCAAAGTTTGTCTTGTCCGGGGATGTTACTCACCAGCTGTTGGGAAAAAGTGCCTCCCTTACTCCCCAGTTCTGGCTTCCTTGTAAGTTGTTGGTTGGCTTGATCACCCGAGCCTGTAACTTTTATTTCGCGGCGGGGTAGTAACTTATCTTTGGAAAAGTTTTTTCTAATACTTAGAAGTTGCGATTTTTCGCCGACCAAATACCTTCGTACTTGGATCAGAAACGTAGTTACTAAAAATAAAATTCGGTCAACAGAGGTGTTAAACAGTACGACTATTCCAACGAATGCTGCACCAAGCATTATGACATATGCACCTCCCGGAGTAACTAAAGTCTCTATCCCATCCCAAATATATCTTCCTACAAACCCAGCTTTGGCCACACTTGCGATGGAGAGTAAAAACAGAATTCCCCCCACGACCACATTGGGCTGGGACAAAGGAATTTTAAATTTTGAGATCATGAAGCCAAAGGACAAAAAGATAAAAGGCAAAAATATTGCAGTCCAAGAAAAAAGTTCGACCAAGGCATCATTAATCTTGACCAATATCAACCCCTGTCTAGAAAATGAAACAATTAAAAGAATCGCTATGGAAAAAAAGACAACTTGGGCAATTGAATAAACCGTAGCTTTTTTAAGCCGTATCTTAAAACTTTTTTTGGGAACTCGCCCCCTTTTCTTCCTCTTAAAATTAGCCATACCACACCATTATACCCAACTTGTCAGGGAAGTTGCTATATCCTTGTTTACCCAAAAAGGAGAAGGAGTATGCACCAGACCTTAATTACAAATCCCTAAAACTAATTAGTTCGAAGTTATCTTTGATTTTACTAATAACCTCATTGTTGTCCAATACTTGCAAAAATTGTCCTCTCTGCCAATTCAAAGTACTTTTATCCATCAGCTCTTTGTCTACAAATCCTGGAAATACCAGCAATTCAGATACACCTTCTTTAGTCTTGATGTCAGCAATTAACTGGTCAATATCTTCTATCAAATCATAGCCAAATTTTCCTTTCCACTCTTTAAGTCCTAGAAAAATGTTTTGGGTAGATTTAACCCCTTCCTGTTCCACATAAGACTGGGCTCCGTAATTCTCCTTCCACATCCAAACGGGAACCCGAATAGGTACACCCTCTTTTTTTGCTTTCGATACAACAGGCATAAGTATTTTTGGGTCTCCGTACTCGTTTTTTTTAGATAAAATAGCGCTTGGTTTCCTGCCAACATTTTCGGTAAACCAATCCCATTGGGCATCTAGCTCCCTAGTAACGTCTTTTTCATTAAATCGATCAATTACCGAAAAGTCCCATGTTTTAGTGTCTACTTTCAAAAAGTTGCCGTCTTTACCAACCAGAGAAGGGACACCCCTTGACAGGGGTTTTTGAGATGTAAAGTTAGTATTCAAACTTACTGAGATTTTTGTACTTCTAGAGAACTTGGCAGCTTCCAAACTTCCAGGCGTGTTTGCGAGCAAGGACAACTCCGTTATTATGTTATTCTTATGTTTCAAAGAGTAAATTATTCCTCTGTTTATTGAATCAAAGTATCCAAAGTCATGTGCCGTTATAATTAATTTCTTCTTCATATTTGGCTGAAACTAACCAAATGATATCCTAAATTTAATATCTTCTCTTCAAATTTTTTATCTAAACACATGGCTAAATCGCGAGCACGTTCATAATTCAAAGAGGTGAGCTTAAGCACTTCTTCATCAAAATACCCCGGGTGAGTAAGAACCTCGGCGCTTTCACCACCTTTTACTCTGGCAAGTTCGTCAATAAACTCTCTCTCAATTCTCAACAAATTACTACCCAAAACATGTCCAAAAAGATATTTTGTCGTTCTTACTCCACTTCTTCTAAGCATTATCTCTGCTGCATAATTTTCTCCAAATTTTTCTCCCAAAGTTGTCCGAGGCAGCCGCATGGGTATATCGTATTTCTTTGCGTATCCCAACAAAAAATCGAGTAGTTTTAGATTACCGTGGATACCATACTGCGGTATGATATGTGTTGGTTTTTTGCCTATCAGCTTTTCAAAAAGCCGTAACTCCAATTCTGCCAGTTTCTGAATTTCTTGATAGTTTTTGTTTTTAAAAAGTTCAACATAATCACTTCGTCTAAACATCCTTTTGATATCGTCAAAACCCACTAAAAGAAGATGAATACCTACATCTCTTAGCTTACATTTTTTAATAATATCGACGGCGTGTTGGGTAGACGGAGACTTAAGCATCAACGAAAATTCGGTAACAAAACCTTCACGACATGCCCGAAGTATCCCCTCGTTAATTTCCTTGGCCAACCCAAAATCGTCAGCAACAATTACCAGTTTTTTAGTGGCTCTTTTGACTTTCATCAAGGGCTATTATAGCCTACCTGCTCTGAAGGTAAAATCTTTAAACTTCAACTACGACTGGTAAAATCATGGGGTGGCGGGCAATTTTTTTGTGGAAAAACTTTTCCAAAAAATCGATTGTTACATTTCTTGCAAGTTTTGCGTCTAAATCTTTCATTCTCTCAAGCTCTTTTTTTAGACCAAAGCTGGCATCCCGCAGTAGCGACTCTTTTGCGCCTTTGAAAACAAATCCACGACTAATAATATCTGGGGTCGTATTTAACTTTTTAGTGTCTTTAGCAACCCCTATAACAACAATTACAACTCCTTCATTGGCAAGAACATTTCTGTCCCGGAGCACTATGTTACCTACATCTCCAACCCCAAGCCCGTCAACCATTACGCTTTTTGAAGGAACCTTTTCAGGTAGAAGTCTCGCACCCTTACTGTCAATCCCAAGTACTTCGCCGTCTTTTAGTTCAAAAACATTATCTCGAGGAGACCCGAAATCGTGAGTTATGCTTTTGTAGGCTCGCATGTGCCTAATTGTACCCCCTATTGGTATAAAGTATTTTGGCCTAACAATTCCAAAAAGAGTTTTTATGTCCTCCTGCGAGCCGTGACCGGAGACATGAAGATCATCCTGGGTATCATAATAATGCACGTCGACCCCAAGCTCAATTAACCTGTCTACCACAAAATCCACATTGTCTTTCGATCCGGGAGGAGCAGGATCGCCTGAAAAAATTACTACATCATTTGCGTTAACACTAATAAATTGATGATCTGAAATCGCGACCCTATACAAAGCACTACCAATTTGTCCATAGCTACCCGATATCACATAAAACACACCATTTTCGGGAAGTCTTTTCGCGTCTTTTGGTGAAATAATCAAGTCTTTCGGATAGTCCAAATAACCTAACCTTCGAGCAATTTCCACTTTCTTTTCGATGGATCTGCCAACAATTACTACTTTTCTACCAAGTTTTGCCGCGACGTTAAAGGCTTGTTTAATCCTTGAAATGTTGGAGGATATTGTCGTGAAAAGGATTTTTTTTGAGGCAGACTTCGCAATAATTTCAACTTTTGTTTCGATTTCTTTCTCCGACTTTGTATAACCTTCCGTCGTTGATCCCAAGCAGTCCGAGGCTAAGGCTAAAACACCACCACTTGCAAGTACTGCTGCTTTTGAAATATCAAAAGGTCTACCATCGACAGGTGTCCAGTCAAATTTATAGTCAGGGACATGGAAAATTCTGCCTACCGGTGTGTCAATTGAATATCCTACTCCATCAGGAACAGAGTGAGAAACTCTAAAAGGATTTATTTTAAAAGGCCCAACAGTAAAGGAGTCTCTTTCAGGATTAAATACGTTTATTTTGGGAATTTTCATACCGTAATCAGCAAACTTGTCTTCAATGAAACCCGCAACTAATTTTGTCGAGTAAATAGGAGCTTCCACTTCTTTAAAAAGAAACGGTAATGACCCTAAGTGGTCTTCATGGGCGTGGGAAATAAGGATACCTTTTAATTTTTCTTTGTTTTTCTTTATATAAGTAAAGTCTGGGATCACAAGATCCACCCCAAGCATCTCGGGGTCGGGAAATCCCACTCCACAATCCACAATCAGCATTTGACCGTTCCACTCGTAAATAAAACAATTCTCAGTTACCCCGGTTGTCCCAGATATTACAATAAAACGTAACATATATTAATTTCTAAACTAGCTGCATTTGCTCACCGACACTCTTTTGTTCATCGCTAGCGTCTTTTTTATTTCTGATCTTAGCCAAGATATTTGGCAAATTAGCGAAATCTTCCCTTTCCTGAAGCATTACTTCACTGCTTCGAAGAGCTGCTGCAGGATGGTACATCGGGACAACGATTACCTCTCTTCCTTTGAAACTACAAACCTGCTCCTGGCCGTGAATCCTGCTTATTTTTGCACTCGGCAGGAACTTGTTCATTGAAAATCTACCCAAAGTAATTATAACTTCGGGATCAATTGTCTCAATAATTTCATCCAGATAAACGCCGTATGAGGCTATTTCTTGTGGGTGAGGGTCACGGTTCTCGGGTGGCCGGTGGTGAACTACATTTGTTATATAAACATCATTTTTTCTTGTCATCCCGGCTCCCTCAAGCAGCTGATCTAATAATTTCCCTGCATTCCCCACAAAAGGCAAACCCTTTTGATCCTCGAAGTAACCCGGTCCTTCACCAACACATAAAATGTCAGTTTCCGGATTTCCGTCACCGAAAACAAGCTGGGTGGCACCTGACCGCAGAGGCAAACTTTTATCCTCATTCATTCTTTTTCTTATCTCGTCAAGTTTTTCTTTTTTACCCATTGCCTAGTTTAAATAATTGAACAGTGTTATTATCGGTGTCATAAATCATGAAACTAGCCAAACCCTCGCGGCCTTTGACAATTCCACAAACCGCTCCTGGGTTTGCAACTAATGTATTTCCAACCATCTTGTGATACTGCATATGCGTATGGCCATGGAAAACTGCATCGTAATACCTAGTTTCAGCCAACAACTTTCCAAGCATTGGATAGTGACAAAATGCAATTTTACGCTCATTCAGCTCCACTTCATGAAACTCTTGTGTAAGGGGGACAGCTATAAGGTTCTCCCCTCCTTTTTGAACCATCGCCCAGTGATCTTCGTCAACATTACCCCAAACAGTATACGTAGGGAGCCCAGTTTCGGATAGTAAACTTGTCGTAAAGGGAGCACACATATCACCACAGAAAATTACAGCTCCCGAGCCTTCTTTTTTAATAATTTTTTTTGCTTTTTCCAAGTTCCAAATATGATCGTGTATGTCTGACAATACCGCTACTTTCATTTGTTAAATTACAACGGTGGTAGATAATATTTGACGTTATCTTTTTTTACTTCAATCCTCTCTTTTCTACCTTCAACAATTTCTTTTGCGGCTTTCCTGACAATTCCTTCAATTGTTCGCTGTAATGTCCGGATCCCCGCATCAAATCCAAGAGGCCGAACAATATTTGGCCATATATCATCCGCAATTGTCAAAGCGTTTTCTGGAACTCCAGATTCCTTCATTACCCTTGGAAAAATGTACTTTTGGCCTATTGTCATTTTTTCATTATCTGTGTAGGACGGCATCATCAGAGGCTCAAGCCTGTCCAAGACTGCAGTCGAAATTTTTGTCGTGTTGTTGGCTGTAGCTATAAACAAAGCATCGGAGAGGTCAAAAGGATAATCCATATAATGATCAACAAACGCATAATTCTGCTGGGGATCAAGAAGCTCAACCAAAACACCCATAATCGACGATCTTCCTTCATCTGTAACTCTGTCAATTTCATCTAAAAGTATCACTGGATTTCTAGTCCCAGCAGACCTTACTGCTTTTATAACTTTTCCAGGTTCTGCCTCCGGGTGCATCCGAGACTGCCCGCGAAGGTCGAGAGGGTCCCCCATTCCTCCGAAAGGAATTCTCACAAAGCGCCTACCCATTGCCTCGGCTATTGATTTGGCTATTGTAGTTTTACCAGTTCCGACCAAGCCCACAAAACACAAAATGGGTGCATGAGCAATATTTTCTTTGTTTTCCTGATTTAGCTTCATTACGGACATATATTCCAAAACTCTATCTTTAATTTCGTCTAAACCGTAGTGGTTTTTGTCCAAAATCTCTCTGGCGCGGACCAAATCAAGCACTTCCTCGCTTTTTTTATTCCAGGGAAGATTTACTACCCAGTCAATATAACTATTCAAGCGATCAAACTCCGGCAGAAAAGTCGACGACTCGACAAGATTGCCAAGCTGGCTGATTCTGGTCAAAATGTCATCTTGAAGCCCCTGCGGAATATCAGCTGACTTTACACTTTCACCAATTTTATTCAGTTCACTAAGTACGTTTGATGCCACTTCAAATTATATTAACACAAAGAAGTTTATTCTCGGAAGTTTCTGCGCTCTTTGGGTTCGAGTAGGTTACTGGCGGGAAAATGTGGTCCCCCAGTACGGTCCCTGAAACCACCATCCCTTCTTCTTCCAAACCTCTCCTCGCGACCCCTTCCCCTGTCCATTCCACTCCTACCTCGGCTTCTGTCGTGATCCCTTTCTTCTTTCTGCTTATCAAACGAGGGATCCATCACCATTGAAAGATTAAGCCTCCCTAAATTATCAATCCCTTTGACTCGCACGCTTACTTTGTCGCCAACTTTAACCAGGGTTGAGGGATCCTTAACAAAAGCTTCCGACATATCTGAAACATGAACCAATCCTTCTCTTCCCGGCAGAATCTCCACAAACGCTCCATAATTTTCCACTCTTTTGACCTGGCCTTCATAAATTTCGTTTGGCAAAATTTCTTTGGTAAGCTTATTTACTTCATCAATTGCTTTAAGCATTGCAGATTCATCAACTGCAGTTACATGCACTGTGCCGTCATCCTCAACATCCACATCAGCACCTGTTCTCGCGATTATGCCTTTGATAGTCTTTCCACCAGGGCCAATAAGCTCTCCAATTTTGAAAGGATCGATCTTTATGACTTTTATCTTGGGTGCAAACTTAGAAACCTGCTTTCTTGGCTCAGCTAAAGTCGCAAGCATCGCTTCCAAAATCTTCTCTCTTGCTTTCCTTGCTTGTTTTAAAGCGGCCTCGAGAATCGGTAATGTCAACTTTAAAGTTTTCACATCCAATTGCAGCGCAGTAATTCCGTTTTTGGTGCCCGCTACTTTAAAATCCATGTCACCACTAATATCTTCAATTCCCACAATATCAGTCAGGACGGCGTATTTTTTGTCGTTTTCGATAACAAGCCCCATTGCGATCCCAGATACGGGGTTAGTTATTGGAACTCCCGCATCCATCAATGACAACGTGCTACCACTAACCGAGGCCATTGAAGTTGAGCCGTTAGAGCTTGTTACTTCCGAAACCACTCTAATTGTGTAGGGAAAGTCTTCTTCTGATGGAATCACAGGTATCAAGGCGCGCTCAGCAAGTGCTCCGTGGCCAATTTCCCGCCTATTCGGATAACCAACCTTTCCCACTTCTCCCGTTGCGTAAGGAGGCATAGAGTAATGATGAATGTAGCGTTTGGACTCCTCACCCTCAGCGCTTTCCAGCAACTGCTCGAAAGTATGCGATCCAAGAGTAGTAACACTTAAGACTTGTGTCTGGCCTCTGGCAAAAACTGCCGAGCCATGAGTCCTTGGCAAAATTGACACTTCGCTGGTTAAATCTCTAATTTGGTCGTGGTTACGGCCGTCAGGCCGCTTTCCAGCTAAAATCATTTGCCTAACCCTTTCTTTAAAAAGATCTTCAAAACCCTCAATTGCTTTACTTTTTTCTTCATTTCCAAACTCGTCTACAACCGCATTTCTTAGTTGTTCATAATCAGCAAAACTCCCTTCTTTTGTCGCCATTTTGGTCACAAGGGAGGCAAGTTTGTTGCCAACCACTTTCTCGATTCTTTTTTTAGTTTCCAAGTCAACTTTATCGTTGGAGTACTTCTGTTTGGCACTCCCTGCTTTTTTGGCAAACTTTTCGATAAGGTCAATAACTTTTCCGCCTTCGCTAACGGCTAAGTCGATTGCCTTCGCAATAGTCTTTTCGTCGACCTCTTTGGCTCCAGCCTCGATCATCACAACAGCATTTTTAGTAACACTAACAGTTACATCCAATTCTCCCTTGTTTATTTCTTCAACCGTCGGGAAAAGAGTAAGGTTGTCGTTGACCTTGCCAACTCTTACGGTCACAACTGGCTCTTTAAACGGAATATCAGAAATCACTATAGCCGTTGAGGCACCTATACAGGCTGCAATGTCAGGACTGTTGACCAAATCGACTGATAAAACAGTTGCAGTCACTTGCACTTCTTTTTTATAAGCGTAGGGGAAGAGCGGCCTTATGGAGCGGTCAATAAGCCTTGAGGTCAATATTTCTTCATCGGTGGGCCTGCCTTCCCTTTTTATCCAACGGCTTCCCTTAATTCTACCCCCTGCATAAAGCCTCTCCATGTAGTCAACAGTCAAGGGAAAATAGTCGCGGTCAGTATCCATAACCGAGGAAACAGCTGTGCATAGTACTACTGTCTCACCAATAGAAACAACTACAGCACCATTTGACTGACCCGCCAATTTTCCTGTAGAGAGGGTGAGCGTTTTCCCTCCAATTTCAATACTTTCTTTTAATTCTTTCATCAAAAAAATTATTACTTCAATTTAAGCTTCTTGACAAGCTCTTTGTAGCGAGCCTCGTCTTTTTTAAGAAGGTAATTAAGAAGCCTCCTTCTTTTGGCGACCATCGACAAAAGTCCTCTTCTTGAGTGTACATCTTTAGCGTGATCTTTCAAATGCTTGGCAAGCTTTTCTATCTGAGCCGAAAGAAGAGCCACTTGTACTTCAGGAGAACCAGTGTCGCCTTTTTCAATAGCAAACTTTTTTATAATATCAAGCTTTTCGTCCTTTGATAATGCCATTTTTATTGTTGTAAAACCAAGTAGTAGGTCGGACAGTCCGTATCCCTAGTCAAACAACACTTGGAATGATATCACACTTTTTTAAAAATACAAAATAGTTTATAATTCTAATCAACCAATTGGTACAGTCGCTTATAAAGCATAAAATATGTCGACGATCGATTCTCAAACAGAATGGGACCCAACAAAAGGCCCACCCAGACCTATAACAGTCGAGGTCAGAGGCGATCAAATAAGAGAAGTAACTCCCCGACCTTCAGTGGTTGAATCCCCAAGATCGGGTGCCCCATCAGCCGCTGGTTCAATACCAACAGAAAGAGTCGAGATGGTAATCGGCGGGAAACGAGTAAATGTAACTCCCTTTGATGACGACGAGAGAAGAGGGAAGGGCTACTATTATGAAGGTGGAGAAAGACATGTGGTCGATTTAAGCAGACAGCCGGAAGTATCACAGCCTAGAGCATCAGAACGCAGACCTCTTCCTAATTTATCTACCCCGGAAAGTTATTTGGAACAAAGACGGCTTCAAGCCTTGGCGGACTCGGTAATGGACCCAAATGATCGTGCCGCAAAAACAGAACTTGCACGATTAACCAATATGGCATCAAACCTCAGAATGGGAAATCGTGAACCAGTAAAACTGGAGATTGAAAGAGAGATTGGGGAATTAAAAGCAAGATTTGATGCGGCAAGGGGTAGCCTAAAACCAATCGGAAAACTACCCGGAGATGACGAATACAAAAGGTTAAAACAAGAAATCGCAAGGCTTAAGGCATCAAAACAAGGTATGACTGAAACAGGACAAATTTTAACAATTAACGCTGAAATCCTACGGCTAAAAGCTCTGCAATCGACAACAGAACGGGGTAGGTTAATGCACACCATCAACACGACAGATGTCAGAATCAAAAGTCTTGAGACACTAAAATCTTCACTACAATGAATCTAGATTCGTCGGGAGAATTCAGTTTACCTCACGTTGAGAGCCAGCAAAACGCAGTTACTTTTGAGAGTGCCGTGGTTGGAATTATTCCGGAGTGGAGAGAAAAAGGGGCCGAAATCCAAATTCATGACCCAGACGAAGCAGAATTGTATCAAGGCATTCAGGAAGACGAATTTAGAGAAGGAGACATAGTAGGTGCAATGGCCAGCGAACAGATACTTACAGGTATTCAAAGAGATAAAATGCAGGGAATAGCACGCAGAGAAGTACAACTGTATGGAGATGATTTCAATCTGATTATAGAAGCTTCAGGAGAGATAACCACTCTAGCTTTACGAAATCACGGAACAATTGACGGTGAACACAGCGACAAAAATCCTGAAACAAACCCGGCTCGCAGAGCCTTAAGAAGAATTATCGGTTCGCAAGCTGAAGATACGCCAACTCACCTGATGCGAGTTGTTTATAAATTCTAGTGCCTTAAATATCAACCTTACTCCGCACTTTCACACCGACCCAACCTTTCGGCTAAAATTTTCCAGGTCGTATCAAATCAGATCTTTAATAGAGTTCTCCTTCATCTCCCTGTACTTTTGCATCCAACTTTTGAGCAACCTGCTTCATTTTTTCAACGACATTCCTTTCAGCATCCGACACAGTTATTTTCTCTGGAGAATATACAAAATAAAAGTCTTTTTTTGTTATTGGGTCACTCAACAGCCCCATGAGGTGTTTTTTTAGTCTTACTATTTCAAACGGTTTATTTTTCAGTGAGGACTCGGCATAATCTGTAAGTTTTAATTCAGAATCCTCACCGACTAGCCTTTTCCATTCTTCTTCAGAAATAACCGGCCCTTCTTTGTCAAACCAATTATTTCTGCGAGTGATATGGATATCGTAAGCCATTTACATTTTAAAGTATAGCCCGCTGCTTAAAGATCACGAACAAAATCCTAGCCTCTATTTCCTTGAACCAACATCTTAAGAGCTTGAGATAATCTTTGCAGTTTACCCGTTTCAGTTGGCGTTCGGCCAACTCTAATTGTCGCATTCAAGTCAGGTTTAGCGAGCCGTGCTTGAGCCCGACTGAGATCAAAATCCGCGGCATCTCTCAACCTCGCTCCAGCGTCAACCCTCGCCCGAGTTTCACGAGCAGTTTCTTGACCACTCCCCAAACCTTCCCTAACTCCCGCGTCTCCTCCTTCCATCACTTTCACTCCCTATCAAATTATTTCACTACTTATGTTATAAAACAACTAGGGTGGCACTTAGGGAGTGATTTTAGAAAACTCGGATTGGGGGGGTTTGGGAACCAGAACGTAATCATCTCCAAACAGGGGTATTAAAATTTCTTCAAATTGCTTGGAGTAGGCTAGGAGCTGACTTTTGGGGGAAAAATCCAGTTCGACAGTTAAACAATATAATCCCGACTTGATAGTTTCATGCATTATTGATGATGTGCCGTATCTGGCATCCATATATTCCAAACTGTAAGCTTCGGCGTCGAATGTGGAATCGGAGAATTCTGCCAAGCCGGGAACGGGTGGAAAATGATAATCCTTATTGTTAACCTTGTCTGAAATTACTGCATACTCCCGAACTGGCGGATTTATTCTTAAGGGACTCATGCCCCCTTTGTCAAAGAACCGTGGGTTGGTCTGACTGGAATAATGAACGATATCATTAAACGAGAAAATAAGATAAAAATTAAGACGGTGCAGGCCGTCGGAAACTCCATCTCTGACCGAAAATACTCTTCCAAATAAATCGTTTTTATCTAAGCCAACACTAACTTGGACATAACCAAGCTCGCTACTGATAATCGCTGGGGAAATCTCGGCCGTGGTTGGACTTTCTTGAAATACAGGTGTTGAGGAGTTTTTAGGGAAAGGTAGAAATAAACTTGTTTTAGCTTTTTTGGGAAGTAGTTTTTTTAATGAGTCGATAAATTCGGAACCATGTTTTCCACCCAGTGAGCGTTTGGGAAATTGGGGAAAAACAAACTGAACGTATTTTGAACTCATAGCCGTCTACGCTAAACAATTGACTAAATTTTAAAGCATATCAATATTGATTTCCACCCCGTAAAACTTTATTATGTTGCTGCATGGATAAAATAGACTCTTATCGGAAATTTTTGGAAAACTACATTTCTCTTCTCGAAAGATTGGTCGATAAGGCCGAAAACGCGCCGGAACCGAAATTCGTTGCCCAACTTCGTACGGCGGAGCGCTCATTTAATTTTTTACTGGATGAGGTTTCAGGCGAAACTGAATACAAAGCTTTCAGCGTTCAAGAAATGCAGGCTTTGAAACAAAGAAGAGATAATATTGCGGATAAAGTAAGCCGGATTATTGAAAAAAGCGATAAAGCAATTAAGCGTTACGAAAGCTATTGCGATAACTTGAAAGACACAAGAAAACTATCGTCGCTTTTATAGTTGTATAGTTGAGAGATTTTCCCAGATTAAGTTAAATTCAAACTAACTGATACTCGTTCCTTTATAAACCGCGGGTTTTTCCATCCAGGCTTTGGGGATATCTCCTTTTTCCGCTTCCTCCAATGGATGGAGTTTCTCTCCGGGAATCGCACCTGGCGGGAAAAATCTAGAATCCGGAAGATTTTTGGGTTTTCTCTGTCCACCCGATTTCAAAAGATACGAAACTATCTCAAAAGTCTCGGATGTTACCTCTTGTGTTGTAAAACTATTAGTTTCCTCTTCAATTCCCATGAGTAAATTCGTCGCGACATCCGCCTCCAAGCCAAATTCGGCTTCGCGAAGCAAGTGAACAACAAGCTCTGACACAGATGAAGCGGGTCTGGCTAGAGACATAATATTTTGACCACCTGTAACATTTAAACTTCGAACACCTATATGAACTTTCTTAAGATTAGCCGCGTCCGAAGACTTAAGCATGGGAAAGTGTTCCTCGTGAGATCCACCAATAAGAAACAGTGTAGAGGCAGCCACCCCGGAGTACGTCAAATGAACGTGTTCTCTTTGAGGGGCGCTGTTACGGGGTTTTGGTATCACTGTTAAACGAAACTCTCCGTTTTCAATATCGTAGCTAACCCTTTCGATATTGTTTGCGTGGTAATTTTTAAATCTTATCACTAAGTTCTTATCGCCAGCTTCCGAGGATATCTTATTTACCCCAACCAGACGATTATGTTCGACAGTCATGGGCGTTTCGCAGGCGATGCTTACTTCTTTTTGAGATTGCAAGGCCAAATACATCCCAAGTCCTCCGGCAACAGTATCAAAAGTGGGATTAACCGGCAAAAGAAGCAATACCGATTTACTCCCATCAATAATTGGCTTAAGTTGACCACCCATAGTTATTGCACCGATAGTAACACATCACCAGGTTTAAATTCAAGCTGGGGCTCAAAAATTACTCCGAATTCTTCCCCCTGGCCAACCTCATCAACGTCAAGTTTGCCCTTTTTGAGAGAAATCACCCTTACATTCCCCAAAGCATTATCATCACGAAAAAGCCTTAACTTACTCGCTTTTGATATTTTCCCTTCCAATACCTTGCAACCAGCTACTTTTTTCCTTTCATAAGGGAAGCTTGCCGAAATCCGAGCTTTACCCAGAATCTTTTCTATTCCTTCTTCAATTAATTTCTCTAACGCTTCAAAAAGCTCATAAATGATCTTGAATTCAAAAATTTTAACCCCTTCTGTTTCACCGAGTTTCCGAACACTACTATTTGCTTTGGCTTCAAATGTAAAAATATTCGCTTTTGAGGTTTTAGCTAAAAAAATATCACCCTCATTTACATCACCCACACCTTTTGAGACGACGTGCACTCCTGAGGGAAGATTTGAGACGACTGCCTCTAAACTGCCGCTATTGTCAGCTTTAATAATCATCGGTAGACCTTCGTTTAAAGTTCCTTCTGTAAAAGTATCTAATTGTTTCTTTTCGACTTTTGTTGCCTCGGTCGTTATTAAACTCCCAACTTCGGGAAGGTGGGAAAAACCCAAAATTTGGCAGGGAAACCCGGGAAAAACTTCTCGAACGCTTTTCCCTTGAAAATTAAATAAACCCCTTACTTTAGCCTTGATATCAGTGCAAAATACAGTATCTGAAACTCTAAGCAAGCCGTTTTTAACAACTACCGAAACCAGCACCCCGCGGTTATCTTTTAAAGTTTCAATCACTACCGCTTCCAAGGAAGCCTTATCGTCTCCAGATATTTCTCCAACATCAGCCATTAAACTAATAGTTTCCAATAGTTCATTCACTCCCTGACCAGTTTTTGCCGAAACAGCAATTAACGGAACATTCCCACCACGTCCTTCAAATAATACTCCCAACTTTTCAAGTTCACCTTTAACTTTTTCTATCTCTGCACTTGGCAAATCTACTTTTGTTAAAGCAACTATAAACGGGGCATTAACTTCTGTTATGTAATTTAGCGCTTCTTCTGTCTGGGGTTTCACCCCAGCATCTGAAGCGACAACTAAAATTGCTATGTCAGCCAATTTTACCCCCCGCGACCTCATGTTCGAAAATGCAGCGTGGCCGGGGGTATCTATAAAAGTTATTTCTTTACCTACCCCTTGAGGCAGACCTTTTTGGGTAGTTATAACTGAAGCACCAATATTTTGAGTTATTCCACCGGCTTCCTTTTTGGCAAGAGATGTCTTTCGGATGTAGTCAAGAAGAGTGGTCTTTCCATGGTCTACATGGCCTAAAACAGTCACAATTGGTGGTCTTGGTCTTTTCATATTTAAAGTAATTTCTTTCTGCACCTAGATACATGTTCTTTATCTAGCTCTCCGCTTTTCTTCTTGCTTCTCTTTAACAGGCTTTTTGTTCGAAACCTTTCCTGACGAAATTACATCAATTTTAACGCCAGCAAGTTTACTTGCCAGGCGCACATTCTGACCTTCTTTACCAATTACTATTGAAAGTTGATCTTCAGGCACTACTACCTTGGCAGTGTTAGTACTCTTAATGATACTGATTGAGTCTATTTCGGCGGGGGACAAGGCTACCTTAATCAATTCCTTTTGATCATCAGTCCAGGGAATAATGTCTACTCTCTCACCGTTTAGCTCATTGGTAACTGCCTGCACCCGCACACCTTTTTGGCCGACACAAGAGCCAACGGGGTCAACCCCAGATTGCTTGGAAACAACAGCAATTTTGGTCCTGGTTCCAGGTTCTCTGACAATTGCCTTTATTTCTATGCTTCCAGATGACAACTCCGGCACTTCCCGGCTAAAAAGCTTTTTGACAAACTCAGGGTCCGCGCGTGACAAAATAACTTCTTTTCCCCTTGGACCTTCAACAATATTTTTAAGTAAAAACGTCAATCTTTGGCTTAAGGAAAGTCTCTCATTAGGTACTCGCTCCTCGGCTGGCATCAGACCTTCGGTCCTACCCATATCAACTCTCACATTAGGCCCATCAAAACGAAGGATCATGCCGGAAATTAAGGAGCCAACTCTGTCGGAAAATTCCTCGAGAACAGCGTCTTTCTCAGCTTCCCTGATTTTCTGGTGAATGACCTGCTTTGCGGTTTGGGCCGCAATCCGCCCGAATCCAGGAGGTGTAATATCCTTCTTTTTATTATGCTTTCCTTCCTCATAAGAATATATTTTTGCCTCGCCGCTAACCGGATCAATCTCTACTTCGTACTGAAGCTCTTCTGCTTCCTCTCCTTCCTCTCCTTGCTCCCGAGCGTCTCTTTTATAAGCAGCAATAATCGCCTGCCTGATTGTTTCCAAGATCACTTCCACGTCAAGCCCACGCTCTGTAGCAACTGCTTTGAGAGCCTGAGCAAATTCTGTTCTGGCTGTTTGCGCTACCATAAATTATTAAAAAAGGTGGGTCACCCCACCAATTATTCCTGATCCACAAAACCTGCTATAGTTTAAATCGTTTAATTACACAAGTCAATTTAAAATTATATTCCTTCCCTTCTCAATTCTTCCAAAAGGCGTTTTTGGCCACCAGTGAGTCTTTCGGGGACGTCGACTGTAATTCGAACATATTGGTCGCCACGACCAGACCCGCGAAGATTAGGCATCCCTTTTTCCCGAAGACGAATCATCGTACCCGACTTTGTCCCTGGGCGGATTCGAAGTTTCACCCTGTCATCAACAGTTGGCACTTCGACCTCTCCGCCCAATGCGGCTGTCGTAAAACTGATATTCTCTCTAAAATAAATATCTGCTCCGTCTCGCTCAAATTTCGGATCTGGTTTAACGTTTATTGAAAGAATAAAATCATCAAATTCTATTCTTGAACCATCATCAACTCCTGCGGGGACTTTAATTTTTCTTTTCTTGCCTTCTATCTGAACTTCCTTTGTTGCCCCACGTACCGCGTCATCAAAAGCAATCGTCATACTATAACGGGGTTTTGCGCGGGCACGCCTAAAAGGCGATCCTCCGAAGAATTGTTCGAAAATGTCAAACGGATCGCCAAAATCAAAACTTGCAAAAGGCGAACCCTTTCCGCCGTCACTTGAATAATAAGTATAGGTAAATGGCCCATACTGTCCGCCTTGTCCAAAAGGACTTTCTTGACCAGCGAATCCACCTCCAGGAGAAAATGCACTATGACCAAATTGGTCATAAGTCTGACGTTTCTTGGAATCAGATAATACCTGATAAGCCTCGTTAATTTCTTTGAAGCGCTTCTCTGCTGCCTCTTTGTCGTCCTTATGGCGGTCCGGGTGCCATTCCAGAGCCTGCTTTCTATAGGCTTTCTTTATCTCGTCCTGAGAAGAGTTTTTTGATACTCCAAGGATATCGTAGTAGTCTGCTTTCGCTGCTGCCACACTATGATACTACCTCCCCTTCTTCCGCTTCGGCTTTGTCGCCGTCTTTTGGAGCTTTCTTTCCTTCGGCTGGCTCAGGACCGTTGGTTTTCCCCTTTGTAGCCCCCTTGTCCTCCGTAGCTTTAGCTGTGGAGGAATACATCGCTTGACCAATTTGTGAAAGAGTTTCGGAAAGATCTTTTGTTTTAGACTCAATCTCGTCTTTCTTATCAGAATCTTTTACATCCTTAACTGCTTTAATTTTCTCCTCAACTTTTTCTCTAATTTCTTTGGCGACTTTATCCCCAGCATCTTTCAAGGCTTTTTCAGCTGTAGCTACCATTGCATCAGCATGATTCCTGGCAGTAATTAGTTCCGACTTTTTAGTGTCTTCGTCTTTGTGCTTCTCCGCTTCTTCCTGCATCCTTTTGACTTCGTCATCAGATAAACCAACAGCACCTGTTATCGTAATGTTTTGGCTCTTACCTGTCGCTTTATCTTTTGCAGTAACTTTGAGTATCCCAGATGCATCGATATCAAATGTGACCTCGACTTGAGGTACTCCCCTAGGCGAAGGCGGAATTCCGTCCAAAATAAATCTTCCCAATGATTTATTATCGGCCGACATCGGACGCTCACCCTGAGTTACATGAATCTCAACTTGAGTTTGATTATCAGCAGCAGTTGAGAATGTTTCAGTCTTAGAAGCCGGAATTGTCGTGTTTCTAGTTATCATCGGAGTCGCAACTCCCCCCAAAGTCTCTATTCCCAAAGTCAATGGTGTCACATCCAAAAGTAATATATCTTTCACATCCCCAGCCAAAACCCCTGCTTGAATCGCTGCACCCACTGCAACTACTTCATCCGGATTGACTGATTTATTGGCCTCTTTGCCGAAATATTCCTTTACTCTTTCAATTACCTTTGGCATCCTGGTCATACCACCAACCAAGATCACTTCGTTTATGTCATGGGGGTCAAGTTTTGCGTCCTTAAGACAAGATTCAACTGGTTTAAAGGTCTTCTCAATTAACTCTTCAACCAAGCTCTCGAGCTTGGCACGAGTTAGCTTCATTGTTAAATGAAGGGGGTTGCCGTCTTTTTGAGTAATGTAAGGCTGGTTTATTTCGATTTCGGAGGCCGCGGAAAGCTCAATCTTTGCTTTCTCAGCAGCATCTCTGACTCTTTGCAACGCTTGTTTATCGGCCTTTAGGTCAACCGCGTTTTCTTTCTTAAATTCCGTTACTATATAGTCAACAATCACTGCGTCGAAGTCATCTCCACCAAGATGAGTGTCTCCATTTGTTGCTTTAACCTCAAAAACCCCGTCACCCAGCTCAAGGACTGAAATATCAAAAGTTCCACCCCCAAGATCATACACTGCAATTTTTTCCGATTTTCCCTTATCAAGCCCGTATGCTAAAGCAGCTGCTGTAGGCTCATTAATTATCCTCTCAACTTTAAGGCCCGCAATCTCTCCTGCTTGTTTTGTTGCCTGGCGCTGGCTGTCGTCAAAATAGGCGGGGACTGTAATTACTGCCTGCTCAACTTTTTCTCCAAGATGAGTTTCGGCGTCTTTCTTAAGCTTAGCCAAAATCATTGCCGAAATTTCCTGGGGAGTGTAAGTCTTTCCTTCCACTTCAACCGCCGCCATGCTATCTTTGCCTGAAGTAATTGTGTAGGGAACCATTTTCTCTGTCCTCTTTACCTCGTCGTCTCCCTTCCTTCTTCCCATTAGTCTTTTAATCGAATAAATTGTATTTTTGGGGTTTAAGATCATTTGTCTTTTAGCCACATCTCCGACCAGGTTTTTGACAGGCTCGACAACAGATGGTGTAATGTTTCGTCCAGTATCCGCCGCTGCAATAACTTTTGGTCTGCCGCCTTCCATCACGGCAACAACACTATTTGTAGTTCCGAGATCAATACCAATTATTTTACCCATTATTTTTTTCCTCCTTTTTTATATTCTCGTCTTTTTGCTTTTCTGTCAAACCTCCATATACTTTTACTTTAGCATGCCTTATTATGTAGCCGTCGCTATATTTGTAACCTTTTAAAACAACTTCCTTAATTTTACCCTTTTGACCACCTTCTACAACCTCTACCACATCTTGAGTATTTTCATCAAATTGCTCTCCTTCTCCTGCCTGAATTTCATTAACACCTTCCTCTTTAAGCAGGTCTCTACATTCCTTAATCGCAATTGCTAATCCGGAATCGTTAATGTGATTCTGGGCAGCCTCAAACATATCAAAAAGCGGCAAAAACCTGGCTATTATTCTCTGGCTAGAATACTTGTAAAGTGCCTGGCGTTCTTCCTCAGTCCTTTTTCTTAAGTTGTCGTAATCTGCTAGTGCTCTTGCTAGTTGCCCCTTAAGTTCCGCTACTATTTCTTTGTTTTTTATCTTGTCTTTTTTCATCACACGGACAACTCTTCAATCAGATCGCCAAAATATCTGACAGTCGGTATTATATACGGATAATCAAACCCAAGTGGGCCAATAACTCCAATTGCGCCAGTTTTTCCTCCTGCGTTAAACCTTCTGGCGACTACGCCCACCGGCTCAAAAAATCTCCACCCCAGTTCCTCACCAAACAAAACTTCAACAGGAGACTCAAACTCAAGCCTTTCAAAGAAAAGCTCGTGCATCTTTTTAGTTTCTTCAATCAGTCCAAAGACGCTCCTGCAAACTGATAGATCTGAAAATCCGGGGTTTCCAAATAAACTGGCATAACCCGCATGCCAAGTACTCCCATCGTTTAGTGCGGAAACAGCTAGTGTATGAGTTCGCTTGGCCAAACCATGCGTAGCCTCATCAATTATCCCCTCAATATCACCTTTGTGGGTAGCTATTTCTTCTTTTGCCCTGACCTCGTCTGTCAGGCTCAAGTGTTTCTCTTCCATAAGCTGATCTATGTAAAACTTCATGGCTTTAGGAGTCGGCACGCGGCCCGCTGATGTGTGAGGCTGCTTTAGGAAACCTTTGTCTATCAAAGCCGCCATCTCATTTCTGATTGTGGCTGAAGAAATCCCAAGGGAGTACTTTTTTTCAAGTACTTGAGAACCAACAGGCTCAGCTGTTTCGATATACTCATCTATCAAAACTTTAAGCAATTGTAATTGCCTCACCGTCAGGTTATCCTTCATATGATTATATAATTTACCCTGAGCGTTAGCCGAAGGGTTAGCACTTATATATCACGAGTGCTAACTAGTTGTCAAGAGTCACTATCTGTACTTGTAATAGGTTCCTGTTCCTTGGGAGGCATTGAAGCACCTGACAAAAAAGCAGTACTTTTGAGTGTGAACTTTCTAGCCAGGCTAACAAAGACTTTAAGTTCTTGAGATTTCAAAATCCAGGAAACAAAAATATAAACAATAAATCCTATAAGCCCAACCGCTACCGTCAAAAATAAAAGATTTAACGTGTAACGGGTATCCAAAACGAACTTTTCAAAAGCAATAGACTCCGCATCAATTCTTTCCAAAAATGAAAGCCTTTTTACCCAAGTGTAACGGTCAAAAAACTTGAGCAGAAAATACATTACAAATCCGGAAATAGACGCGGCGGCAAAAATTTTAGATAAAGGTATAAAAAGCTTTTTCCAGTCTGTATGATTAACCTTTTTTACCAAAAGGTAAAAGAGTAAAACGGTCTGCAATATCATTGAGAGCGAGAATGACAAGGCTAACGACCAGACTTCAAATTTTAAGATTTTAATAAAATAAAAACTTGCAAAAACATTAAAAAAAATACTAATAACTGAAGCAACCACAGGAGTCTTCGTGTCATGGAGTGCATAGAAAGCTCTTGACAAAAGGGCAACAGCTGCTTGAAAAACCACCCCCACACCAAAAGACGACAGAACCATTCCGGTCTGCACTGTAGCCTCCCAACCGAAAATATCTGTACCATAAACTAAGCGAACAAAAGGAATCCTTATTATTATTAACATTGTGGCAAAAGGGGTGATCAAAAATATCATTTGGTTAAATATTGAAAACAAAGTCTTTTTAAACTCCGCACTATCATTTTCTATTCTTGAAAGGGTAGGGAGCGCTGCCTTTGCAATTGATATTCCAAAAAGTCCAACAGGCAGTAGCTGTAAAGTATTTGCAAAAGTAAAATAAGTGTAGGAAGCTGTTGAGATAAGCGACGCAAAATAAAGCTCAACAGTTTTGGCTACTTGCTGGAAAGAAAGATCGACTACACGAGGTAAAGCAAGCCGCCCGATTTTTCTGACTTCATCATTTGGTCGCACTTGATTACTAAATCGAAAACCTAACTTAACTGAGGCTGGAAGCTGGACAAAAAAATGTGAGGCTGCTCCAAGAAGCACACCAACTGCCGGAGCAAAAAGCCCCAAACTATTGGTAAAAAGCACAGTTCCAGCTATTATCCCAAGATTATAAAAAACCGGCGCCAAAGCAGGTACTAAAAAAATTCTTAGAGACTCGAGTACCCCAGTTAATACGTAGCTAACCACAAAAAAGGCTTGTGCAGCGAACAATACTCTGGCAATGGATGCTATTATTTGTATCTCTTCAACTGAAAATCCCGGAGCAACATATGAATATATTGCCTCTGCGTTAAAAGAAAAAATAATAGCTATCGGGATGAAGATAACCAGACCAATATTAACCACTCGTCCCGCTATGTCCCAAGCAAGGGTGTCTCCTTTTTTTAACGACTTGGTAAAAACTGGAATAAACGCTGAGGAGAATGTCCCAAAAACCAACACTTCAAAAAGAAGATCAGGAAGTCTAAATGCAGCAAAAAACAATGAAAGTTCCTCGGGCAAGAAGAAGTGTGCCAGAACTCTTTGGCGAACTAAACCCAATATTCTTGAGGCGACAACCATCAGCATGATAACACTGGCAGCAGAGATCACACTGGACTGCTGTGAGAGAAGAATTTGCTTTCCTTTTTTAAGTATCGTGTTCATATTGAAATAAAACCTTCCTTGAATTATACTTCACTCATGCCTGTAACTAAAACGGCCAAAAGGGCGCAGCGATCCAGTAAAAGAAAAGAAAACATTAACAAAAAATTAGTCACAAAACTTGAAGTCTTACTGCGGGTTGCGCAAAAGAGTAAGAAAGAAAAGGATATTATCGCTGCGGTGTCGACGATCGACCGCACAGCAAAAAAACATATTATTCACAAAAATAAGGCAGCACGTATGAAATCTTCTTTGTCCAGACTACTACCCAGAAAGCCGAGGGTTAAAAAATCTCTTCCCCAAAAAACTAAAAATTCCAAAAAGAAATAACTCTTCATTTATACCAATTTTACCTTAACTTGAAGTTAATAATAGTAAAATTGGGGATCATAATCTCTTACGAGAGTTGTAAACTCGAGTAAGAAGAGTATATTTCCTGATCTACCATGTGTTATATTGAGATCTAGAGTATGGCTGCTCGTAAAAAAAACAAAGAAATAAACTTACTCCCCCAAGAACAATTTGCCGCATCAACAACCGGCCGTGTTCTAGCTTGGGTGCTTTCTACCTTCAGAATGATTGTTATCCTGACCGAAATGATAGTCATCATTGCTTTTTTATCTAGGTTTTGGCTTGATATAAAATCAAACGACTTAACAGACGAGGTAGATAACGAAAGAGAAATAGTTGAATCCTACAGTGATTTCGAAGCGGTTTTCAGGAATACACAAAAAAGACTGGGAGTGTTTGCACAATTTACCACAAGTCCCCTACATTCCGATACAATCAAGAACTATATTACACCATACCTCCCATCAGATATTCTGCTTAAAAGTATTTCAATATCAAGAGGGGAAATCGACATCCAGGGCTCAAGTTTTACAGAGCAATCAATCGCCCAGTTTATTTCAAATCTGAACTCCACAAGCAAATTAACAGAGATTAACCTTACACAAATATCATCCAAGCAAGAGTCTCCATTTATAGATTTTTCAATCAGTTCAAAAATTAAAAAGGAGGAAAACATTTAAATGGCTGTAGGCTGGCGAAAGGACTACGTAAGATACCAGCGCTATTTCTCGAATCTCTTTGCAGTATACAAAAACAGAGACGATGTTAAAGCATTCTTAGAAATAATCCTATCTCTGGCAACAATAACTTTTTTTGTGGCCTTTGCTTTAAGACCAACAATTATTACCATCACCCATATACTTAAAGATATCAGCACCAAAGAAGAAACTTTAGAAACTCTCAAAAGAAAAAGAGATAACCTTGACCAGGCGCAAAATCTTTATAATCAACAAATCGACAGGATTCTGCTTCTCGATGACAGTGTTCCTAAAAACACAGAGGTTGAAAAATATGTGAGACAAATCGAATCAATATCGTTAAAAAGCAATGTGCTTCTCACCAACCTCAAAATCGAGGAAACCACAATAAAAGGGGCCCAGAAGCCGGTCCAGAAATCAAAAACCGAAGAGCTTGAAGAACTTCCACCCGGGTCTAGTGGATTTTCATTCTCAAGCTCAGCTAATGGTAACTATTCCCAACTAATCGCTTTTCTTGAGAATATCGAAAATCTTCGAAGACCAATCTGGATAGACGAAACAAATTTAATTCTGATCGAAACTGACGAGGGTAGCACAAGATCTTTGATGCTAAAAGGCCGCGTAGCATTTGAGGGAGAAGGGGTAAAAGAATGAGAAAAAGAATAAAAGTGCCAGGGCTTGTCACAATTATGGCACTAACGCTTATCACAACAATTCTTTGGGTGGGATTCGAAGTTGTTAGAATTGTAATATCCAAGCCGGAGCCGGATGTACCGCCCCAGGTTCTCGAGTCACTTAATCCGACTTTAGATACCTTATTACTTGACAAGCTTGAAAAAAGAGTTTACCTAAACGAAGATGAGCTTAATGTCTTCAAACCACAACCAAAACCAACTCCTGAACCACCAACAACAGAAGAGCAGGAAAACACGGAGGTATCCTAACTACTAATGAAAAAGAAAGGGCCATTTAAAATCCCAACTATTTTGGCGTTACCAATCATGTTCGTTACTTTTGTAGGGATAGCGCTCCTTATTAAATATCTTCAAGGCTATACTACTAAAGTAGGCGAGGGTGTCACCGCACAAGATATAAGGATCACAAACATCACAGACAGCTCTTTCACAGTGTCATGGTTAACTAACGCAAAAACCAGCGGGTTTTTGGTTTGGGGAAAAGAAAATACGTTGGAAAATGTAACAGGAAACAACCCTCCTACATTTGAAATGGTGCATTTTATCACCATCAACAATTTGTCGCCAGACACCATGTACTCATTTAAAATAGTTTCAGGAGACATTGAATTCGATAGCGCCGGGAAATCTTGGGAAGTAAAAACTGCCCCCCCGCTTCCCCCACCCAAACATACCGAGATAATATCGGGATCTGTCATTAACGAAAACGGCGCTCCAGTATCAAAGGCCTTGGTTCTTTTGTCTGGAGAAAATATTAGCCCTCTTTCGACTATTACCACCGATAATGGTAACTGGTTTATTCCCTTATCTATATCAAGAAAACAAGATCTACTTTCATATTTTGACATCGGTTCCAGAAGGACACTTGAAGTCTTTGTCCACACAGGTAGCGATGGAATTGCCTCAGCCGTTTTCTACACCGGCAATGCAAACCCAATTCCACCCATTGTCATTGGTAAAGCACAAGATTTTAGGGACAAATCGACTTCGCCAACACTCGAAATCACAAGAGCAAAAATTGATCTTTCAAAAAATGAAACCCAACCTTCAGGGTTTTCCGTCGAGAACTCGGACAACGAAATTGAGACTTTGGAGATACCCGAGTCAACAACAACTCCCACAACAGAGCCTGTTTTCGAAAAGCTTACAACCAGCGATAACTCTTATACATTAATAACACCCTCAAAAACAGATTCCAGTAGTAAAAATAAAACTTTAAGCGACTTGACACCAGTTTTTGTCGCCCCTATCATGGGAGTAAGCCTATTTTTAATAGGTGTTTATGTGGGTAGAAAGATAAGAGAATAATGGACCCAAAAATAACAAGTCCAAGTGATCAGAATCAGAATGGCGCTGATTTTATGGCTCCACCCCCACTACCCCAAAGTAACCCGACCCAACCAGCTGACAAAACCTTAAGCCAAAGCCAAGGTACGGTAACACCTTTGTCTAAACCCAATATCCCAATTGAAGAGTCGCCTCCACTTATTGACAATCACACAGTAATTGCCGAGGGCTCAGGCTCCACCTCCGGTGGGCGTAGTCGTAGTTCAAGTGGAAGGATAATTGCGACAATTCTTGGAATAGCACTATTGGTCCTTGGTGTTGGCGCTGGGGTTGTTCTTGTACGCCAGCCCACCCAGTTTCGCACAAGCGCCTGGGACTGCGAAAAATATAATTTCAGGGTCAGTCAAGACGGGGTTGTTACTGTCAAAAATGACTCTAGTATGGACGAGCCACTGCAAAAAGCTAAAGTTTTTATAAATTCAGTTGAGGTCGCTACTTTTGATGTACCAAATTTGAAATCAGACGAAGAATCAACTTTAGGTAACGTTTCTGTCCCTGACAACGGTTTTAGCTGGCAAGTAATTGGCTCTAAAGATTGCAGCGACAGTGGAACTTACGGACCGAAAGAAACTCCAAAACCTCCTAAATACGAGACGCGGATAGATTGCAGCGGAGCTTTTATTAAAAACACATCGGATGATGACGATGATGATAATAATAATGACAATGATGACAATGATAATCATAAAATAAGCGGTATATTTGAACAGTTTGACCCCTACTTTAAAAAGGAATTTAGTCTTGGCCCAGGTGAATCTGCAAGTCAGAACTGGCAAGGAGATCTAACGCCCAATGTAACACTTATGTATATAGATGTGTCAGGCCAAGGTAGAATAAAAGGAGAGCATTACCCATCCAACTGTGGTACACCGTCACCGACTCCAACTTCGACTCCAAATCTTTCCTGCCCATCTGGTACTGAATTGTTATTCTCTAATTTAGGACAACAACTGCGTGTTGGGGGTACTGTTGCCCAGGGAGGCACAATAAGTTCACAGCAAGGATCATGTACTGTAATCTCCAAAAACGGGGTACTCTTGGCACAATATTGTAAAAAGATCACTGTCGACTTTCCAAGTTCTGTGCTTCTCGACACAGCTTTGATTTTTGATAACGACCCCAAATCAGGAGAGCAACCGTGGTCAATAAACGGCATAAGTTTAACAGTAACGGGTGGTAATAAATGGGCTTCCCAGAAGTTGGATAAAACTGCAACCCAGATGATTTTTGATAACGGCGGAGACAGTTCGAATTTCAATGTTTGTGTTAAAAAGCAGGAAGCGACTCCAACACCTACGGCTACCCCAATTACCTGCATTAACGCTCAATGTGTGGACATCAAAGCTTACTCGGTTACGGGAAGTGTAACTGATCCTTCAAATTGGGAAGCTCTGACAAGCGCTGATCTTTCGAATCTTAAAAAAGGAGATAAAGTGTACTTCACTGTTTTGGGCACCACATCTTCGGGAACTATAGATAAAGCCAGATTTAGAGTAAATTCAAACACTTGGGATACAGAAGTAACCAGTAAAAAGCCCGGAAGCGAGGAATTTTACTATTCATATGAAGTGCCAGACAATACATATAGCTTTGAAGTTAACGCACAAGTTCATCATAATGAATTAGATCAGTGGATGTAGTTGAGAGAATTTTGATATAAAATGAAGGACTTTATAAAGAAAAACGGATTGACTTTCGCGATCACAATTGCAACTATTGTCTTGGCTGGTGTTGCAATTTTTACTGCTATAAGGCTTTATCAACTCCGTAGCGTGCCTGTTGCACCCACTGCACCATCCAGCGAGCCCCATGCGGAAACAGGCTCGCCAACATCAACTCCGTGTGAATACGGATCTTGTACAAAATTGACATTTACAATTGCTACTCCTACACCGACAGGTACATCCACCAGTTCGCCAACTGCGACACCAACTGGCACGCCGACGAGTACACCTACAGACACACCAACAAGTACACCCACCGGTTCATCAACCGCAACACCAACGAGTTCGTCAACATCAACTCCTACAAGTAGCTCGACATCAACACCGAGTACAAGTGCGCCATCCCAAAGCCCAACCAGTCAACCAGAATTGCCTCAAGCGGGAGTCGGTTTACCAACCTTGGTCGGCATAGGCCTTGGAGGATTACTTCTCATCTTTGCAATTGCACTAGTCTTGTAAACTTTTACCAACCATCAAACCATCTGTATGATTCATTTAGTTGGGGTGGTACTGGGATACCGGAGAAACGCGGGTAAAAATAGATAAAACTTAAAACAAATACTATTAAAACAGGGACTAAATACTTTGAATTTCTTTTAAGTACATAGCTTATGGCAATTACCATAAACGGTACAGATGGAAGATAATGGTACAAAAACATAATTCTAGGGGATGCTGCCCAGGGAGCAAAAAAGATAACGTACGAAAAAACAATTAGCCCGAGCTTTTTATTTCTTTCACTCAAAGCGTAATATCCACATGCGATAATAGAAACAATACCAAACCAAAACACAAGAGGATCACCCATTATATAAATATTACTTACTACACCACCCTCTTCGCTTCCAGTATAAACCCACACTGGACGGCTTAAAAACGGCCAGCTCCACCATGGAGAAGTGAAAGGATGAGTTGCTTTTAAATTAGTGTGATACCACCACATTTGCTTCTGTGTATCAATAAACATATCCAAAGGAATAATTCCGATCTTTTCGTCAATGTTTCTTTGGTAACCAGTGTTTTCAACATATTCTCTCTGAATTTTTGGACTTAAAAATATTGGCGAATAAGATAACAGATAAACCAAAACCGGCATCACCAAAAACCACAAGTAAGACAGCCTAATTTTTTTCTTCAAGGCAAAGTGTATGATTAGAAAAATAGGTAAAGCCCACAGTGTGCTCCATTTTGAGGCGGCAGCGAGCCCCAAAGAAATACTTGACGCAAAATTTTTGGTCTTAATGAAAAGGTAAATTGAGAGCAACATAAAAGTAAGAAAGTAAATATCATTCATCCCTATTCTGCTCATGACCAGAGGTAGGCCCTCCAGTGAAAAAATGAATGCACTAAGTACTGCAATACTCCTGTTTCTAAAAATTGACTTTGAGATCAAAAAAATTAGAAGTGTTGCAAGCACACCAAAGATCGCTCCAGGCAATCTCCAACCAAGCTGATTCACGCCAAAAATGTACATCCCGGCTGCCATAATTAGCTTTGCCATAGGCGGATGTGTCCACTCGTAAGCAAAGCCTTCGGGATGAGGATTCCACCACTCCCAGGCAAAAGTATTACCAGAGAGCATCTGCCTCGCCGTAAAGGCGTGATAGACTTCATCAAAATACTCTTTTTGCGGTTGGTGAAGATAAAATATTCTTGTTATGGCGGAAAACAAAAGAATAAGAAGCACCAGCTTTGAAGCCGTATTTTTGGCTATATCGCCAAATTTAATATCAACTGGTTTTTTCCGGAAGGGAGTAGATATATTAAAACTTGGAAATTGATCGCTTTTTTTCTTAAAACCTTGCAGAATCAGGTTACCAAAAACCAGCAGGTTTCCAATAATAAAAACTTTTACTAAATCACCTGTAAAAGTTTTTTTAAAGTCTTCGACTATCCATGTATAAGAATATATTGTATTCATAATATAGGTAAAAGAAAGAGCGATGTATGAAAAAACAATTCTCCAGTCAAGAACGGAGACAATAGCAAGATAGGCAAATGAGGGCATAAGATGCCTCTCGTGCATTCGGCTGAAAAACAAAAAATTAGATATAAAAAGTATCGCAGCTAAGTAGTACTCTCCTCCTGGTTTTTTAGATCGCACAAGCTTGAAAATGGAGACCAAACCGACAAAACCCGAAAAAAGCAAGCCCCAAAAACCTGTTGTGAATATCCCCTCACCTTCGCTTTTCCAAAAACCACGCAAACCCCAAAAGTTGAAAGCATTAATCGAACTATACGGATATTGACCCAAAGTCATCTTTACCCTTTGAATAATAAATTCAGCTAAGTTCCCGCCCGAGAAAAAGGGCAAAAATCCCAGAGTCAAAAATATTAAAACTAAAGCTGAAAAAAGAAAAAAATTTTTCGCAGCAAACCTATTTTTAGCCATTAAAAACAAAATAACAGGTGCTGCTAATGCAGCTTGGGGCTTAACCATAAACCCAAACGACAAGAAAAAAGCCGAAAGGTAAATATTTTTTCCAAAAAATAAAATCGAAAGAAGAGAAAATAAAGAGGTAAGACTATCTATCTGACCCCAGAGGCTAGAATTAGACAATACTGCAGGGTTAAACAAAAAAATTGACGCGGCAACAAACCCTAGCTTTTCACCTTTTAATCTCATTACAATATGGTAAATTAAGTAGCCTGTGGCAAGATCGGAAATAAGCGCGGGAAGTTTAAACAGCACTTCCGTTGGAATGGGCAGGAGATTTCCAATTTTAGCCAAAAACCACAAAACATAAAGGTATCCTGGAAGATAATCCGACCAGCTATTATAAAAGCTTTTAAAACCACCTTCGGTTAAAATATTACTCCAGGCAATAAATGTATTTTGGTCAAGATCCAAGGTACCAAATGGTGATAATAAAATCCGGATTATAAACGCAGCAAAAATTAATAGTAAAATATTACTAATGAAAAAACTTTTCTTGCCGATTTTTATACTTACTTTTGTCATTTATAAATTGTTCGGACCAGTAGGTAACACTCCCTATAACTATTTTACGAGACTTTCAGCTGCTTTTCTAAATGGACAGTTTTGGATAGCCGAAAATCCACCCTGGCTGTCCGAATTGGTTCCAGGCGGCTCAAACAAATTTTACATCGTTTATCCGCCAATGCCAGCTATAGCTTCTCTTCCCTTTGTCGCCATTTTTGGAAAGGATTTTCCTCAGCAAATTCTAGCCCACCTGATGGGTGCAGGTATAGTCTTATTAACAGTCAAGCTTGCATTGAGAATCAAAAGCAACTACAAAGTTGCCTTTTGGTCAGGTACTTTAGTTGGGCTTGGAAGTGTTGTTTGGTTTCTTTCATCAGTTGGATCGTCGTGGTATCTGGGACAAATATCCGCGATGTTTTTCATGTTGTTTGCACTCCTTGAGGTAGCGGGTAAAAAAAGAGGGCTAATAATTGGAACATTTCTTGGTGCCTCGTATCTATCAAGAATCCACACAGTCCTCGCACTGCCTTTATTTATTTATCTTATCGCAAAGGACAGAAAGAGTTCCTTTCTTAAAGATGTTTTTCAGATTGTAGTTGGCTTTCTGCCGTTTCTAATGTTTAATTCTTTGTATAACTATGCCCGGTTTGGAGTCATTTGGGATAAAGGATATCTACTTATCCCTGAAATTTTCGAGGAACCATGGTACCAAAACGGTTTATTTCACCCCTCATACATTGGCAGGCATTTGGAAGTTATATTTAAAGGACTCCCTGTTATTAAAAACACTTTCCCCTACATTCAACCGTCCTGGTCAGGTATGGCCATCTGGATCACCACACCCGCTTTCATTTATTCAATAAAAACTATTAGACAAAAATGGGCCGTGCCTTTCTGGCTGACAATTTTGGCAATAGCATCTGTTGTTTTTATGCACGGCACCACAGGCTTTGCTCAATTCGGCTACCGTTTTGCGGTAGACTTTTACCCTTTCCTAATCTTTCTAATAATTAAAAATGTTACAAAGACTGACCTTAAGTGGCACCATTGGCTACTACTTTTCATTTCGGTTGGAGTTAACTTTTGGGGAGTTCTTTGGATAAATAAATTCGGATGGGTAAGTTATTAATATTTTTAATATCAACAAGGCTTGTGCTCTTTGTCTCGCTATTTTTCATAAATGGTGAGTTTGTAATATCGACTCTGGGTGAGAGATGGGACGGAAATAGCTATAGATTTATAGCCGAAAACGGTTATGTCCCACAAAACCTCGTCGGTAGCGAGTTTATAGTTTTTCTACCTTTGTTTCCAACTATTTTGAGATTTTTTAGTTTTTTGGGACTGCAAACGGAGACCATCGCCTTTTTTGTATCAAACATTTTCTTTATCCTAGGTAGTCTAATTTTATATAAGTTACTTAAAATTGATTACGAAGAGAAGTTTTCAAAAGAAGTTGTAATCTTAATTTCGCTTTTTCCCACCTCATACTTTTTTTCAGCCGGGTATCCGGAATCACTTTTTTTGTTTTTGACAGCGGTTTCTTTTTATTTTGCCAGAAAAAGTAATTTTTTGTTGGGTTTTTTATTTGCAGGCTTGGCATCGATTACAAGACCAACGGGAATATTTATCTTTCCGGCAATTCTTTATCTCCTTCTTAAGACAAAAAATATTAGTAAATTGATTTATGTCTTGCCGGGATTAATTTTCCCGATTTATTATTTATACTTAAATTTCAAATTGAACCAGGATCCTTTTTCCTTCTCACTTTTTCTTAAAAACTACTGGCAAAAGTCTTTTGCATTGCCCTGGGAAGGAATTACTAAAAGCTTTAAACTAATGACCCACTTCGACTGGGATACCTATCAAAGGGTCACAGCAGGTCTTTTCGAGGGTCTTTCGTCTTTCTTAGCTTGGATTTTTAGTCTATTAACACTATTTAAAAGATCCAATATTAACTTTGCTTATTTTATTTTTATGTTTTTGAGTACTCTGCTTTTTACCTCCACGGGATTTATACTAAGTGCCCCGAGATATATTTTATCTATGTTTCCCTTCCTTATAATTCTCCAGTTACTTTTGAAATATAAGCTATTTAAAGTCGTTTGGGTATTATTGTCCTCTATCCTTCTAATTTTTTATACCAACGCTTTCTACCTTGGAAGATGGGCTTTCTAAACTATATTTTTGGGTAAGCTACTATATAAGGACCAAATTGTTTTAGAACAGTTACGTCAATAGATTCGTTCGAATAAATCAACAAATAATGTCCAATATTCATACTTCCAGCATCTCTAAATTCTATTTCGTAAACATACTTCAAAACATATTCTGTTGCTGCATTTAGGCTGAACTCGTAGGGTTTATTAATATCGTTACTAATGGTAAACTCAATGTATCCTTTCTTTGCTGAATCCTCAATAATCCACAATACCGCATCTTTTAAAAACAGATAAGGGACATCCGAATAATGACTCAAAAAGCCGCTCGGGTATTTGTAATTCCCTATAAACGATAAATAAATAGCATTAAACACCAGCCACCAAAATAACACAAAAAGAGCGGCAATCAAAGTAAAATATTTTACTTTGGTATAAAACTTCTCGACTGCTAAGCCAAAAAGAATTGATAAAGGTGGCAAACTCATTAAAAAGTAGCGCGGAAGTGCAATGGGCGTATTTATCAAAAAGAGAAACCAGACCGGAGCCAGAGTCCACAATAAAAGAAGTATTGTTTTATGTTTTCCGTAACCTTTTTCGAAAACGCTGATAAAACCATAGATTAATACGGCCAATGTTGTAATTGTGGCTAAAATAGCAGGGGCAGCAATTTTCAATTCTTTCTGAAACTCGGGATATGCATAGCCAAGTTGCCATTCGAATCCATCTCCTGAAATTGTCTTTAAAAATTCGGGTAAAACGTCTCGAGTGGAATGCCCTGACTCCAAATCCCCCTTGTTAAATTCTTCCAAAACCTTTAATAGATCAAGACTACGATCAGGATATTTGACGTAGTAATGAAAAACAGGCAGAAAAAGGAGGAGTGATAATAAAAATCCAAGGACCATGTACTTTTTGGAAGTTTTCTTTATGCTGGCGAGTAAAAACAAAACACTTGTCACCACAAAAGAAAACGTATGAATATATATTTGTATAAGAGCTGCCCATGAAATAATAAGCAACACAACCACTGAAGTTTTCTTTTTCTCAAAAACATAAAAACTTAAGAGTATTGAAAAAGCAATAATAGTGGGCACGGGCGTAGGTTCATAAATCATTCTCGAGAAAACCACCCACCAAGGGTGAATAGCCAGAAAAAGTGAGGAAAAAACAGCAACTTTCAAAGAAAAATATCTTTTCCCGATTATGAAAATAAGGATAATACTTAACATATTAAAAACCGCAGCCGACAAGGAAAGAATTATTGGGTCTCGGGACATCAAAATAAAAGGGACCCAGAAAAAGAGTTGCATCGGCCCCCAAGATGGAAACCCCCAGGGATTTGTCCCAACAAATTCATAACTTTCAATCCAGTTAGGGTTTTTAAAAAATTCAATAACCTTAGAAGCCAACAGCGGCTGGTCATATCCAAACTCAATAGTATCTTGCCACCCTAATCGGAAAATAAGGTAAAGTAAACAAACTACTGCTAAAATCAGATATTGCTTTTTATCCACCTTTGAAGTTCCATCCAATTACCAGCACTCGGTATGAATACGTAAAGATTGTCGAAGTCGGGAGACTTTGGCGCTACCTCCAAGAATTCTTCGGGAATGCTTAAAGTCCTAAAGTTATTTCTCGCGTCAAAAATCTTCCTTGCAACAATTACCGACGCAATTGTATCCATATCTGTTTCCGTCCTTGATCCCACCAATTCTTTTATGTTCGACAACTTATTGAATGAGAAAATAATGTTCCAGCTTAGAATTTCGTTTTTTAAAGACAAAATCACCTTCTGCTGCCTCTTGGATCTTGCAATATCCGTCCCCTCGTCCCCTTCGGCATTTCTTGAACGGACAAATTTTAGAGCAGTATCACCATCCATAAATTGCAAGCCTTTCCTAAACTCGATTGTTTCATATCTACACAAAAACTTAGGATCATCGTCACACTCATCATTTTCCCGCCCAGGAATGGGATATCGATGATCCACAAACGAATCCTCCACGTCCACTTCTATTCCACCCACCTCGTCAATCAAATCCTTAAATAAAACAAAGTCAATAACCACGGCGTAGTGCACTGGTGAACCAATGATTTCCTCGACAGATGATTTAGCAAGAATCAGTCCTCCATTTTCTTGTCTTTCGTTTCCCCAATAATAAGCACTATTCAACTTAATCCTCAAAGACTCTATCCAAATGTCTCTAGGAATAGATAGAAACGAAACTGCATTTTTATCAAAATCGACTGAGGCTAAAACTAAGGTGTCGGTAAGATCTGGTGCCTCGTGGCCTTCACCACCCTTGCCAAGAATCAAAATATTTGTCCTACCGTCAAAATTTTTCACTTTGTCTTTTGGTGAAAACACAAAAGCAGTCACAATATCGATATAGTCTGAAAGCGGGGTCTTCTTAACAACCGAGGCAATCCCGACAACACCCAGGAACACCACACACAACACCCCCAAAATAATTATAATCCTTGCCAACCACAAGTGGCTCAAAAATTTTCGCTTGAATTTTGTAAAGAAAAATTTAGATCTCGCCATGTTACAATCAAAAACGTATAACGAAATCTATTTTAGATCAACTCAATACTGCACAACAAGAAGCTGTAAGTTACGGCAGTGGACCACTACTGGTCCTCGCTGGTGCTGGAAGCGGCAAGACAAGGGTACTAACACAAAGAGCCGCATATGTGCTTTCGCAAAAATGGGCAAGACCAGAAAACTTGTTACTTCTAACTTTCACTAACAAAGCTGCGGGGGAAATGAAAGAAAGAGTAGAAAAAATTACCGGCACCTTTCCATTTTTTACGGGAACTTTCCACTCTTTTTGCGCACGGCTGCTTCGCATAGACGGGGAAAAAATAGGAATAAACAGAAACTTCATCATATATGACACACAAGATCAAAAGGACTTAATAAAAGACATTATAAAAGTCTTAAATATTTCGGATAAATCCGTGAGTCCCGGATCGGTTCTTTCCTCCATAGATTCGGCGAAGAACCAAATGTTGACCCCCCTTATGTATGCGGAGATCGCAAAAACACCAATGCAGGAAAAAACTTTCAAAATTTATCTTGAATACGAAAAAGCTCTCAAAAAAGCCGACGCACTGGATTTTAATGACCTTCTACTGCACACAGTCGATCTTCTAAAAAATGATCCGCCTACTTTAAATAAATGGGAAAATAGGCTCACTTATGTTTTAGTGGATGAATGGCAGGATACAAACAAAATACAATACTTGCTCACCAAATTGCTTGTATCAAAAAACAAGAATATAACTGCCGTAGGCGATGCAAGCCAATCAATATATTCATGGAGAGGCGCAGATTTCCGAAACATTGCAAATTTAATTAATGACTTTCCAGGTATCAAAATTGTCAATCTTGAGGAAAATTACAGGTCTTCAGAAGTCATTCTGCTTGCGGCAAACAGTGTTATTTCAAAAAATACAACTCACCCGGTCTTGAAACTTTGGACAAAGAAAAAGGGCGGACCAAAAATAAAAATCTATTCTGCCAGAAGCGGGTCGGAAGAAGCGACATATATAATCAATGAAATTTTAAAAAATAATTTAAGCTATAAAGACATAGCAATTTTATACAGGACTAATGCCCAATCACGAGTTTTGGAAGAAGCTTTTTTGCACGCAGGAATTCCTTACGTACTGGTTGGTGGTGTGAAATTTTACGAGCGGGCCGAAATAAAGGACGTACTTTCCTATTTACGACTGCTTGTTAACCCCAAAGATCATGTTTCAACCAAGCGGGTAGAAAAAATCGGTAAAAGAAGATTTGATGAGTTTAAAAAATACTCTGTAAAAATTAAACCTTTAAACGCCAAAACCACCCTTGAGCTGATGGACGAAGTGGTGAGTATCACAAGATATTTAGAAAAATTTAATCCTGAATCAACCGAAGACTATGCGCGCCTTGAAAACATCAAAGAGCTCAGGTCCGTTGCTAGCGAGTTTCCCAAAATCCACGACTTTTTGGAAAACGTCGCACTTGTTCAACAAGAATATCTGCCAGATGATCCATTAAATGGCGAAAAAAATAAAGATGCTGTTACCCTAATGACATTACATGCTTCAAAAGGACTGGAATTTAAAGTTGTATTTATTATCGGTATGGAAGAGGGACTTTTCCCACATGCACAATCTTTATGGGAACAAGACGGGATGGAAGAAGAAAGGCGGCTCGCATATGTAGGTATCACTCGCGCAAAAGAAATTCTTTATCTAACTTACGCCTCCCGCCGTCTTTATTTCGGCCAAACGTCCTCAAATCCCCCCAGCCGGTTTTTGACTGATATTCCGGAGGAGTTAATCGAAACTGATAACGGCTACATTAAAAAAAGAATAACAGAGTACAATTTTGAATAAAAATAGTCTTATCCAGTAGCGTGTAAAATTACATCTTCTTCGGGCAGAAACAATGTGTCGTCTGTTCCCTCCAATCTCTTCAGATCCCTGTAATCAAATATTCTTGGGGGTTTAACACCTAACCTCTCCAAATCAGTCACCACATTTTGCCTTTGAATTATATTTTCCGTTAATCCTCCAATTTCGTCCGGTTCCGCAACCAACCTCCAATAATTTTGACCAAAAAGATATATTTCAATCCTGGCTTCTCCTGCCTCAGAACAAAACTCTTTAATTCTATCAAGCAAAGCCAAATAAGACCTGTACATTTCTTTATCTGAAATCGCAAGATTATCAAGTTCTTGCTGGCTATGAATTAATATTTCGTCTCCCTCGTTAGGAATCTCTTTTTGTACTTTTTTAAGATGCGTTTTTAATATTTCTTGGCTAAGTTGATGGTCAGCAATTCTACCCGAAAAGTGTCCTGAAATTATAGTGCCATCACCAATATTTTTGACAAACATTATTAAGCAGGGCCCAGCTCCCTTATTCAAAATTGGCGTTTTCCCATCTGTTTCTAGCCAATATACGTTTTTCTCGATATCTACTTCAACCAGATCCAGTGCTCTATTGCTCATTCTAAATAGTTCATTTTGAGAAACTACCCGTACTTTAATCGAAGCATCGCTATTTTCAGGTCTTACCTCGCCTGTCGGTTCACCTGACATACTCAGATTGTACCAAAGTCGGAAATAAATTTATGTACAATTACTTTCATTGTATGATTAGCATATACCATAAAAACATGGAATCAACCGAATCATCAACTCATCCACTTCAATCTCACGAGTGGGCGGAGTTTCGAAGGGGGTGGGGAAAGTGTGGAGTTTTAGTTGGTGTATAATAAAAATATGAAACCGATCAGTAGAGTTGAGGTTCAGAGGAAATACCCCGGAAAATGGGTCGCATTTAAAGAAGATCTTGTTACTGTCGCTGGTGTGGGGAAAACGCTAAAAGAGGCAGCAGAAAAAGCCACAAAATCCGGCACAAAAATACCCTATTTAATGAAGATACCCAAAGAATCATTGCCATATGTTGGGTACAATCTTCATGCATAATGAAATATCAATATCAAGAATTTGAAGTTACTCCCTCACCTGCCACACCCAGAAAAAAAATAATCTACAGGCCAGTGATTCCTGTAATTCTACTTAACAAAAAGAGAATTGTGGGATATCAAGCAATAGTAGATTCAGGAGCAGACTATTGCCTATTTGAAGAACTGGTAACTTCATATCTGGGAATTAAGCTCTCAACAGGTAAAAAAAGGAAAATAAGAGGTATTGGAGGAAAGGAAATAAAAGGTTACCAACTTAAAATTTTATTTGGAGTTGCGGGAAAGGAGTATGAAACCAACGTTATTTTTTCAAAAGAAATACCACAAAACTCCTTCGACGTTTTAGGAAATAACGGATTCTTCGACCACTTTAAAGTAACTTTTAATTATCCAAAATATATCGAGGTTGTTTAAATGGTAAAAACAAGAGAGCCAAAACACCCCTTACAATCTCACGAGTGGGCGCAGTTTCGACAAGAATGGGGAAATGAGGTTTTGGAAACCAAATATGGCGTAATTACTCTTCATAAAATCCCTTTTACGCCATGGAAAATTGGCATGTTTATCAAAGGGCCAAAACCAACACAAGAAATGCTTGTTTTTCTAAAAAAGATTGCTAAAGAAAAAAATCTAATATTTATAAAATTGGAACCAAATATTATAAAAAGTGAGGTCAATAATTCAATAATTCATTTATTCAAAAAAAACAACGCTGTCCCTGGTAAAACTTTATTTACTCCTACAACTTTCCGAATCGACTTAACAAAACCAGAAGACGAACTCCTGAAAAGTTTTTCCGGTAAAACCCGCTACAACATCCGTCTTGCCCAAAAACACGGAGTAAAAGTGATTGAGGATAACTCAAATAAAGCATTTGAAAAATATTTGGAACTGACTTTTGAGACAGCTAAAAGACAAGGTTTTTATGCTCACACACCAGAATATCACCGCCTTATGTGGAAGCACCTTCACCGAACACCGATCACCGAACACCGATCACCCCTAGCTCATCTTCTGGTTGCTAAATATAAAAGTGAAATTATCACAACCTGGATTTTGTTTACCTACGACAAAATTCTTTACTACCCATACGGTGCCAGTTCCGACAAATACAAAAATGTCATGGCAAATAACCTTATGATGTGGGAGGCAATTAGATTTGGCAAGCGCCGGGGTTATAAGATTTTTGACCTTTGGGGAAGGGAGCCTGGAAAGGGATTTACAAAATTTAAAGAGGGATATAACCCACAGGTTATTGAGTTTTTAGGAAGTTGGGATTTAGTAGCACACCCCCTTTATCATCTTTATAGAATTGCTGAAAAAATCCGTTGGCTAGTTTTAAGAACTAAAGCTAAGTTTAGTCTTACTAAGACTTCTTTATAAACTATGAGAATTTTAAAAACCACCTTGGAAATAATTTTGGATATTCTAACTCACCCAATTGCAAAACTTAGTAATTTTATTATTCGAACACCACCAGAAAAATGGTCTTATGGAAAGGAAGGCAATGTCATTTTAGTACAAGGTTTTGGTGGAACCTGGTCATACCTAATCAAAATAGGAAATTTTATTAATGGTCTTGGATACAGGGTGCATGTTCTAAAAAAGTTAGGAAATAACACCGCCAAAATTAAAAAATGCTCGGAAATACTTGAAAACTATATTAACGAAAATGCAATTAAAGACTCTCTTATAATAAGTCATAGCAAAGGTGGTGTTATAACTAAATATTTTCTGATAAATTCGAAGTATTCAAACCGCGTTTCCAAAGTAATTAGCATTTCCTCTCCCTATAAGGGAACTTATTCAGGCTATGTAAATATATTTAACCTTGGTGAAATTGTCCCTTCTTCAAAGCTTATAAAAAATCTTGACCGAAAGGTTAGAGTAAATAAAATGTTTACAAACCTTTATCCTAGACTTGACGAAGTTGTCATTCCGAATAGTAGTTTAGTCCTCAAAGGGGCGAAGAACGTTAAAATCGACGTTGCAGGCCACTTGAATATTATAAACTCACCAGAAACCTTTGAGATAATCAAAGAAATACTAACCACAAGTCACTAATCGCTGACTTTTAAATTATGACTGATCTTCGACAAACCAAGGAATATGCAAAATATATGAAAAGTATTGGCTGGATCGTGGAAAGAGTTGGTGGTGTAAATTACTTTATAAAAAGGCTTCCAGTAATCGGATCATTTGTCAAAATCCAAAGACCTAAAATAACCGACTTTAATCAAATAAACCGCGTTGTGAAAAAATATAGAGCCTTTCAAATTGTCATAGAACCCTTCGACCTCGCTCAGGGTAAACCACTTATAAAGCATGGATTTAAACTAACTAAATCTCCTTATTTACCAAGTAAAACAGTTCACATTGATTTAACAAAATCGGAAAAAGAGGTACTAAAAGAAATGCATTATAAAACCAGATACAATATAAAAGTTGCACTAAAAAGGGGTGTAGTAGTCAAAAAATCAAAAGATATAGAAAGATTCGTAGACCTTTGGCTAAATGCGCAACCAAGTAGAAAGTTTTTAAAACTCGGCAAATCAATACACGCCATACACAACGCTTTTGGAAAAAATTCACACCTTTTATTGGCTTATAAAGACAACAAACTTCTCGCCGGAATTTTAATGCCTGAAACAGGTTATGTCGCCTACTATATGTATGCTGCCGCAACTCCGGAAGGGAAAAAACTATTCGCCCCAACCTTGGTTACTTGGGAAGTGATAAGATTGGCAAAGAAACTAAAGTGCAAGGTTTTTGATTTTGAAGGTGTTTACGACGATAGATTCCCTCTAAAATCGTGGCTCGGTTTCTCCCGCTTCAAAAAAAGTTTTGGGGGTTTAGAAGTTGAATATCCCGGCGCCTATTCTAAATTTCTGTTACCATTTTAGGTAATGCAAAAACAAACAATCGTCTTTATTCCCGGTTTAGGCTATACAAAACAACTTTGGGACAAGTTAATTCAATCCTTGCCTAAAAATAAATACAGTTGTCATGCAATAGATATAGATCCATACGGAACTTATTACAACAGTGTTCCTTTAAATTTTGAGACCTATCCAAATTATCTTAAAGATCAGCTTAAAAAGATAAATATTAAACCCCCATTTATTTTGGTAGGGCATTCGCTTGGCGGTTATATCTCCCTGGAATACACCATAAGATTCCCAAAAGAAGTGGAAAAGTTAATCATTATCTCGGTACCCTTACGAAACCCAAAATCAGGGTCTCCACTTTCTTATAAGTTTTTAATCTGGCTCGGTGTCAACTTTTATTTTGTCGACCGTGTGATTAAAAAAATACTAAACTCTAACCACCAATATCTTAAAACGGTTATCAAAAATCTAATACCTATGGATCCAGGGTTTCTAAAAAACAGCGACGCGAAGTCGGTTGCACTCTGTTGCAAAGACCTTTTGGCTCATAATTGGCCAGAAGAAACACAGAGCATAATCAATAAAACCCTAATTGCCTATGGAACCAAAGATCAGGCAATTGTCAGAACTCATGGCACAGAGCTTTATAAACATTTCCAAAACGCGAAAATTATCTCATTTGCCTGTAACCACAGTATTCCAGTAAAGTATCCGAAAAGATTGGCGAGGGAAATTTTAGAATTTATCGAATATTGATAAAATAACTTAGTAGTGGGCATAGACTGATAGAGATGGATATCGAAAAAGTCATCAAGAAACTTAAATTGTTATCAAACCCCAAAAATGTTGAAGGGATGGCGAGATTCGGGATAAATCCAAAGTATGCACTCGGAGTAAATGTTCCCGTATTGAGAAAGCTCGCTGCGGATATCGAAAAAGAGCTTAAAAATAAGTCGCAAGAAAAACACAAACTGGCTAGTAAACTGTGGGGTAGCAAAATCCACGAAGTGAGAATCTTAGCATCGATGATTGATGTGCCTGAACTTGTCACCCAAAAACAGATGGATAGTTGGATAAAAGAATTTAACTCCTGGGACCTGTGCGACCAGATTTGCATGAACTTATTTGACAAAACTCCCTTTGCATTTGATAAGGCCGCAGAATGGTCAAAAAAACACAAAGAATTTGAAAAAAGAGCAGGTTTTGCGTTAATGGCTTGTCTTGCCTGGCATGACAAAAACGCAGCTGATAAAAAATTCCTAAAATTCCTCCCTCTTATTAAAAACGCTTCGAAAGACAAAAGAAATTTTGTTAAAAAGGCAGTCAATTGGGCCCTCAGGCAAATAGGTAAAAGAAATCAAAATCTTAAAAAGACGGTAATTATACTCGCCCGAGAAATCCAAAAGATGGACAACAAAACTGCCAACTGGATTGCCAAAGACGCTTTAAAAGAGCTCTTGAAGTAAGAATGTCAAAATGAAATTAACCAATGAAAATCCTTATCGCGATGCGGACAGAATAATGGGTTTCCCATTGCTGTAAGTCGGATCGCATCTAAACTCAAATCACAAAAACATATATAATCGGCACCCAAATTCAGCAAAATAAATAGTAGAATTTATTAATTAATGCCAAATTTTAATATTCATCTTAATAAAGCTTTAAAGATCATGCTTGGGACAAATGCGTTCATTTTAATTTCAGGTGCCATGCTTGCCCCAATTTATGCATTGTTCGTTGACAAAGTTGGTGGAAGTTTATTGGATGCCAGCCTTACGGGGGGTGCGTTTGCTTTTGCAGCAGGTATTACAACCATAGTCGCAGGAAAATTTGCAGACAAAATTAAACAAAATGAGCTGATCGTCGCAGCGGGATACGCAGTAATAGGGTTGGGGTATTTGCTTTTTACACAAGTAAATTCTGTTATATTTCTGTCGTTGATCCAGGCGTTAATTGGTTCAGCAGAAGCTTTTTATAGCCCCTCCTTCGATGCTGTTTATTCTAAACATTTAAGCGTGGATAGGGCGGGAAGGCAGTGGGGTGCTTGGGAATCGATTAATTATTTTAGTATGTCTTTTGGCGCAATAATTGGAGGAACAGTTGTAACGCTTTTTGGTTTTAATGCACTCTTCATACTTATGGCGTGCTTGTGCTTCTCAAGTGCCATCTATATTTATTTCCTTCCACGTAGACTTCTTTAGCTATCCACATTGCACATTAATTTGTATTCGCAGTTTTTGCAAAACATGTGGCCGGAGCAAGAAAAATCAGACTCCTCAATTTGGCGACGTACTTTAAAAATTTCTTTTACTGCTTCCTCAAGTTGTTCCTTTGTCCTTTTGGTTGAAATTTTTTGTTGGTTGTCCAAAAAATACAAAGACAAAACTACCTCCTGCGGGTCTTTGTTGAAAGGTTGCTCGCGTATCATTGTTGAAGCTAAAGCGTAAAAGGTCATCTGCAGGTTTTTATCAATCTCTGGTTGCGAAGGGATATTGGCACCGGTTTTATAGTCAATTATTTCAATTGAGCCGTCATAGGCTTCATCAATACGGTCAATTACTCCGCCCATTTTTAACGGCCGTTCGCCTTCTTTAGATAACGGAATGGTAAATCTCTGTTCCAAAAGCGAAGGTATTACTTTCGGATTAAACTCTACATTTAAGTACCCTTTCAAATAATCTTTACCTTTCTCCAAAAATTTCCTTTCATGATCGCGACTTGTATACCCTTCTTTGACCCAATTACTATCTAGAAGTGACAAAATATATTTTTCGGTCGGACTTTCACCATTTTTGACCCCATCATAAAATTTCTTTAATGCCGAGTGAATTGATGTCCCAAAACTTTGTGAAGCGGAGGGGGGAGTCGGAATTCGCAGTATATAACCCAGCTTATAATGCAAGGGGCATACCCTAAAAGTTTCTATTTGGCTGTAGGACAAATAATCAACATGTAGCTTGGTTGTCGGTTGCCGGGCATCAGTAATCTGCTTCACGGATTGATAGTCCAAAAAAGACAACTGCTGGGTCCCCATAGTTGACTGTTCACTGGCAATTACTTCGTCTCCAAGCGTCTCGAAAATAAAAGGACTGAGCTTTTTTTCCCGTTTACCCTCTCCATAATAATCACTAGCAGTAAAATAAAGCCTTTCCCTGGCTCTGGTCATCCCAACGTAAAACAATCTTCTTTCTTCCTCTAGGTGAAAATCACCTTGCGGCAAAATCTCTTTTATAAGATCCTCAGGAATCGGAATTTGCTCGCTTCGCTCCGTTGATGGGAATCGTTGACCAACCAAATTGACCAAAAAAACAACCGGAAACTCCAAGCCTTTGCTGGAATGTACAGTTAAAATATTAACCGCATTTATATCTGTCCAGTCACTATCAGCCGCCAACGGCGATTCCCCAAGTTCTGTAGACAAATCGAGCCAATCAACGACAGTTGTAACAGTCGCATCCTCATGATCTACTTCATAAGATTTTAATTTATCGAAAAATTTTGAAATGTTTAGAGCTTCTTTTTGTGCCTCGGCTGAATTGGGATTTACCAGCTTTTCAATAAGTCCAGTATCTCGCAGGAAATAATACAAGATTTGACCCGCAGTTTCCTTTCGAACCAGCTTTAAATGTTTATTCACCAAGCCGACCATATTTTTTATTTTTTCTTTTGTCTCGTCTGTCACAAATAATTCGTCGATTTTCTCGCATGCCTCAAACATTGAAAGGTTATATCTCTTCGCAAAGTTACCGATTTTTGCTAAATCACGAGCCGAAATGTCAAAATATTCGATAGACAACACTCTATAGAGGGATACCGAATCCTCAAAATTATATAAAACTCGCAAGTACGAAATAAGATCAACTATCTCACTTTGTCTAAAAAGTCTTCCCGGCCCTAAAAACTGATAGGGAATTAAGTGTCTTTGAAAAGCTCTAATAAACGGCTCTGCATGGTTGTTTGCGCGGACTAGCATCGCAAAATCTTTGTACTGATACTTAATATCTTTGTAACTTAGTAACTTAGTAACTTCCTTAGCTACTGCTTCCGCTTCGTTTTCAACCCTAACTTCATGTATAAATTTAATAGACTCTCCGTCTTTGGCGACTTGCGAAACAAGCTTCTTGTCAACTTTTTCTACAACTTCCAATCTATCGGGGTTGTTATTCTGAATCAATTGATATGCTTTATCCAAAATTTCCTGGGTAGAGCGGTAGTTCTGGATTAAAGTGATAACACGGGTTTTGGGAAAACTTTTTCGAAACTGGACTATGTTTGAAATAGCGGCCCCGCGAAACCTATAGATACTTTGGTCATCATCTGCGACGACGGTTACATTTCCCTTCTTACCCGCAAGAAGTTTTACCAGTTCGTTTTGGGCAAAGTTTGTATCCTGGTACTCGTCTACCAAAATATACTTAAACTTTTCTCTATATTCTTTCAATACATTTGGCCTATCTCTGAAAAGTTTTAATGTCTTTGTTATCAAATCCCCAAAATCCATGACGTTTTCTTTAACTTTGACCTCGTCATAAGTTCTGTACGCCCCAGCTAATTCTTTCCATTTCTTTATTTCTTCACTATTTTCAGATTTAAGTTTTGCTTGCCCGCCGTAACTTCGGCGAAGGCGGGAGTTGTGATTTTGAGCCCAGCGGAAATATTCCGCGGGCGATATGTCTTCATCTTGCAATCGAGAGAAGTGTTGTAATATTCCGCTAATAAATTTCGTCGGATTCCCTAAAGGTCTGAAATAGTCAAGATCAAATTTAAACAAGCTCTTCCGGACTAAAGCCGTTGCGTCTGCTTCTGTCATTAACTTGTACCTCGGGTCAAGACCAATATGAAGTGCCTCAGTTCGCAAGACCCGATCGCAAAAGGAGTGGAACGTCATGATCCACATTTGCGTATAACCATAAGGCATAATTTCATCAACTCTGGTTTCCATTTCCCGCGCGGCTTTTTCAGTGAAAGTTAACGCAAGAATCTCTTGGGGTTTTGCTAGTTCGGAAGATATCAAATGCTTTATTCTTTCAGTTATGACAGTTGTTTTCCCCGTACCCGCTCCTGCGATTATCAAAAGCGGCCCACTCCCAAACTCCACGGTTTCCTTTTGCTCCTTATTAAGCTTCTTCTGCTCACTCATAAGCTCAATTCTACCACGCTTAAATTTTTAAAAGATAATAAATTTTTTAAATGCTACACTAACCAACCAGAAAGGAAAATTTGTTATGTCCAAAGCAATTTTTGTCGAGATAATAATCCTTTTCGCATCAGTCTTTTTGATCAGGTCTTTCGCAAAGGATTTCAGCCTGAACTTAAGGAAACTAGCCATCTTCATCTTTCCTCTTGTCAACTATATCATTGGGTTCACACTTAGAATCTCAGGAAATGGGGAACTTGTCGATATTGGCTATTTCTTTACTGAATTTACAACTCTTTTCGTTACAATTTTATTTTCTTTATGCATTTATTTTGGTCAAATTAAATATTGGAGGATTAAATGAAATGAAGGAAAGGAAGGGCTTTTTTGAGGTGCACCATCAAAGAGATGCCTTAACGTGTGGTAACGCTTGCCTTTTAATGATGCTACGCGATTTAACCAGAACACCCTTTGATCTCGAACGCCTTCAAAGAGAACTTTACATGGAGTCCTACGGTGTATATCCAGGTTACTATCCGCTTAAGGTTGCTGCAACCTTCGTTCGACATTTCCCAAACACGAGATTAACTTTTTACACAGACACAAGGACGCAACATAACTTGACTAGATCATACAATGAAGAAAGACAAATCGAATTAGTGTACCAACCATTAACTGTAGATTGGATAGTTAATCATACCCAAACAGTCGGCCCATTGGCGATTCGTGGAGACTACTTTTACTTAGGTTATGCGGAACATACTGACCACTTTATAACTCTAATAAGAGAACCTAAACATCGGTTGGTTGTATTGGATCCATCTTACGGCGGCAAAATGTCTTTAGACGATGAAAAACTTACACATTATTTGTCAGGGTATAAATATATAATGAACGCTTCACCTTTGGCTATAGCCATGAATGTCGATTTAATTTGAGTAATTTTATAGGGGAATTCATTTTTCACTCGGAAAAACATATCATAAAACATGGATCATCTGGCAATAATGAAAAAATCTTGGGGCCTCATTCCCAAAATCCTCAATGGTACAAAAAATATCGAGTCTCGCTGGCTTAAGAACAAGTCTGCTCCTTGGGACAAAGTAAAGGCAAGTGACACTGTTTATTTCAAAAACTCCGGGGAACTTATTGTTGTAAAAGCGAAGGTATCCAAAGTTTTACAATTTGATAAATTAAATCCGCGAAGAGTAGAAGAATTATTAAACAAATTCCACAGACCAGACGGAATTGAGAAAAATAAGATTGATTATTACTACAAATTATTTAAGGATAAAAAATGCTGCATTCTAGTCTTTCTCAAAAATCCTCAAAAAGTAAAACCATTTAGTATTAACAAATCAGGCTTCGGCGCAATGGCTGCGTGGCTTACAGTCAACAACATCAACAAAATTAAGATATGATCCAAACATAGTCTTAAATATATTCTAAACGTAGCACCGTATAATCGATAAGCATCAACTTATCACGATTGACTTAGTTTCCCTAAATACTCTATAATTCTTGCTTCTCTATGAATATTAGTATCCCATATCTGGTCGATATAATGACACAAAGACAAAAGGTATTCTTTAACGTTTTATTTGCACTGTGGCTTATCTTCGCAGCTGTTTTTTGGATATGGTGGCTGGACGAAAGCCATGTTGTAGGAAGACTGGGATTTGTGTTAAACAGCACCTTGATTGCCTGGAATATGATGATGCCTGCATATTTTTTCTTCTTTGTGGCCAAAATGAAAAAACCCAATCCCAAACTACCTATACCCAAAGGGCTATTGGTAGCCATGGTTGTTACAAAAGCCCCATCCGAACCTTTTGAAGTTGTCAAAAAGACGCTTTCAGCTATGCTTTCCCAGAAATACGCACACGATACCTGGCTTGCAGACGAAGACCCGACAGAAGAAGTCTACCAGTGGTGCAAGCGAAATGGAGTTTTTGTTTCAACCAGAAAGGGGGCTGTAGAATATCATCGCCCAAAGTGGCCAAGAAAAACAAAATGCAAAGAAGGCAATCTTGCCTACTTTTACGATAATTACGGCTATTACCGCTACGAATTCGTAATCCAAATGGATGCCGACCACGTACCGGAAGCCGGTTATTTAGAAGAGATGCTAAGACCGTTTGCAGACCCGGCAGTAGGATATGTATCTGCTCCAAGCATTTGCGACGCAAATGCAAAGAAAAGCTGGGCAGCAAGGGCAAGGCTATATGCTGAAGCCACCCTGCACGGACCCCTACAGTCTGGGTATAATGCCGGCTGGGCACCTCTTTGCATCGGGTCGCACTACGCCGTGCGCACAAAAGCTTTAAAAGAAATTGGAGGTTTGGGGCCTGAATTGGCTGAAGACCATACAACAACACTTATGATGAACGCGAACAAGTGGCGTGGAATCCACGCAACAGATGCAATTGCCCACGGTGACGGAGCAGAAAGTTTTACAGATAGTATGTTTCAAGAATTCCAATGGACCAGGAGTCTAATTATAATATTGCTGACAGTAACTCCTAAATACCTTAAAAATCTACCTTCGCGCTTTAAACTGCAATTTCTGTTCTCTGAATTATGGTATCCTCTGTTTTCTACAACAATAGTTTTTGCGTACAGCCTACCTATAATTGCTTTGGTTACAAACAAGCCATGGGTCAATGTGACCTACATCGCTTTCAGTTTTTACACATGGATCCTTTCCATTATTACACTTAGCATAATAATTTGGATCAAAAATAGGGGATGGCTTAGACCATCCAATTCAAAATTTATCTCGTGGGAAACGTTTGTTTTTCAACTAATTAGATGGCCTTGGGTGCTACTTGGTGTTCTTTCTGGAATTATTGTATGTATTTCAAGAAAAGACGTTTCTTTTAAAGTAACTTCAAAGGGTGAAATTGGTAATCGCCCTTTAAAAATAGGCATGTTAACACCTTACCTGGTTATTATCTTTTTGTCATATATTTCCTTATATGCAAAAGGTTCTCCTATGGTTTCTGGATATTTGTACTTTGTAATATTAAATATTATTACTTACACAATTTCTATCTTTATGATCATAAAAAATCACTTTAATGAAAATAAATCTTTTAGTCGTAAATCCAGATTATGAAAAAATACTTATTTATTACTTTTAGTTTATTAGTTTTTTTATTCCCCATATCCGCTATTATTACTAGGGGGTCCGACGCAATAAATGGTATTACCTGGGGTTATAAATCTATTCTTTGTAATTCACCGTTCGAATTTTTAAAAAGGAACTGCAACATAGACTGGAAAAACATAAAAATCAATTTCGGTGTTTATGACCCGAACGGCAATTTCGATTCCGTCAATACAATATCAATCGTGCACGAATTTATTAAATGGAACGAATACGAAAAAGGGGAATTAGATAATTTTTTCAATGAGGCAAGTAAAAATAACAGATGGACTATGGTAACTGTGGAGCCGTTTACTTTTGATGGCTCTGTTGATCAAACTAGTACCTTATTTGAAGATATTCTAAAAGGAAGTTACGATGAAGCTACTGATGCTGTCTGCTTAGATTTCAAAGACTCACTAAATCCTGTATTTATCCGCTGGGGTCACGAAATGGAAAATGTGACAGGAAGGTATCCTTGGGCAAAAGAGGATAGTGAAAGTTACATCGCTTCATATCGGTATTTTGTAAACCGTTGCAGACAAATAGATTCGAAAAATTATTTCGTTTGGTCACCGGTTGGCCATACTAACGCCAACAATTATTGGCCTGGAGGGAATTACGTCGATCTTATTGGTTTATCAGTTTTCGAATATCCCCAGTGGGACATAGACAATTATGGAAAAGCTAGAAGTTTCGATAATATTTTCGCTGACAGATACAACATGGTGAAAGATTATGATAAATCTGTGATAATAGCGGAGTTTGGTGTAACAGGTAACCAAGATTTCCAGAAAAATTGGTTATTTGACGCAATAAATAGCAGTAAAAAATACCCACTTTTAAAGACTATTTTTTACTTCAACTCTGTTGACAGTGAAGGGGTTTGGGGAGATAACTACGCAACTCCTGATTGGAAAATTAACCCCGATTTATTCAAAAATACTAATTAATTAGAACCGATTCGCCCATCATTTGCCACCAATAAATTGCCAACTGTTAAAAAAATCATGGATCAATCTTGTTTATACCAGATAGCTTATCAAATCCTAGATCGTAAGAAAAAATATCTTTGACATGTTCTTTTTCCATTTAAGCAATTAATATACAGGCCTCAATATCCAGTTTATTTTCGACATACAACTGAAAAGCCCTTAATAAAGTTTTTTATCCGGAATCTTATAGAAAGTGGTCGAAAGGATAAAAAATGCTGCATTCTAGTCTTTCTCAAAAATCCTCAAAAAGTAAAACCATTTAGTATTAACAAATCAGGATTTGGATCAATGTCCTCATGGATGGCAGTTTCAAATATAAAGAATATTAGATTATAATTATCCATGGCTCATACAAACAAAGTTCTTGAATATACAATTAACTGTTTCATTATTAAAAATGATAAGGTTCTTCTGATTTTTAATAAGAAATACAATTCGTGGTTTGGGCCTGGTGGGCACATTGAGAAAGACGAAGACCCCGAAACCACAATTTACAGAGAAATGGAAGAGGAAACAGGAATCAAAAAAAGCGAATTAGAACTGTTAGATCCAAGAAATAGCTTGCCAAAAGAGAATATTTTTTCTGATATGGGAGGCATGAAAAGCAGATCTGTAGTTACACCAACCTTCACAGACATTCATCAGGTTTCTGAAGAACATACGCATGTCGCTTATCGATTTTTTTTGACAACAGATGTTGACCCTAGAGGTTCCAAGGATAAGTTTGTTACAAACCACAAATGGTTCACTGAAAGAGACTTAGATGATCCAAAGTACAATCTCAAAAAACACGTGAAGTTTTATGCGAAGTATGCGCTTAAAATCGCTTCCCGCCCCTAAACTGCCAACAGTTGCCTTTTGGGTTCTTAGATTCAGATCTTTACTCACCCAACCCTTCATTTTCTACTTTAAACATCTTTCCGTGCCCAGGAATTATAAAGTCAGCTATTTCCAAAACTTTCCTGCGATTTTCTTTTAGCGCAGATATATCAGATGCAAAATCATCCGGCTTTTCTATATCTACCTTCTGCTCTTCACCCGCCTTCCACCAGAAAACATCCGCAGCTACAACATATTTTCCCTCATTGGTATTGACAACAAGTGATGCATGTTCAGGCGAATGCCCTGGTGTCTTAACGACTTCAATATCGGTTTCGGGCAGAAGCCCACCAATATCCCCACCCAGAGGCCCATTTTGCCATTGGACAGAATCGTAAATTGTTGCGTTTTCAAATATGCCCATCAAAGCACAGTGGTCAGGGTGATAATGCGTTACAAACACGCAGTCAATATCGCTTGTTTTCAAATTTTCATTTTTCAAAGCTTTCAAAAGTAGCTCACGACTACATCCTGGGTCAACGACAATTTTGAGCTTTCCAGTGTCAATAAACGTAGTGCTCGAAGTCGCATCCCAAGTCCCATCAGAATTTATCTTCGCATACCCTTCAACCAGGACCTTTACCTTATTCATTTTTCCTCCGCGATAACTTTTACTTGAGTAAGTTCACGAAAACCATATTCACCATGCTCACGACCCATTCCCGAATATTTGAAACCGCCGAATGGATTACAAGCCAACCAGTGGTTCGCACTATTGATATCGATTGTCCCAGCGTCAATTTTTGAAGCAACTCTTCTTGCTCGTGCTTTATTATTTGAATAAATCTGTGCACCCAAGCCATAAAGTGTGTCGTTAGCTAAACTAATAGCTTCTTTCTCTGTTTTAAAAGGAACTACAACCAATACCGGACCAAAAGTTTCCTCCTTCCAGACTCTCATGTCTCTTTTAACTTTAGTTAGAATAGTGGGTAGATAGTAAGCACCCTTTAAATTCTTTGGCCTTCCTCCACCAGTAACAATTTTTGCTCCTTTTTGGATCGCGTCTTTGACCTGAGACTCAAGTAATTCCAACTGCCTTTTGGCTACCAAGCTTCCCATATCAGTATTTCTATCTTCCGGATCGCCAACCACCTTTGACTCAACTTGCCTTTTCAACTTCTCCACTACCTTACCAAAAATCGACTTGTGCACGATCAATCTTTTTAATGCGTCGCACGTTTGGCCGCAGTTCAAAAATCTTTTTGAGTAAATTTTGTCGATTATTCCATCAATGTCTACATCATCAAAAACTATTGCCGGATTTGAACCGCCCATCTCCAAAATCGCCTTAATAAATTTCTTGCCGGCAACCTCGTAAATGTGTCTACCTACTTTAGTACTCCCCGTAAACCAGATCAGGTCCATGTCTTGGTTTACCAAAATCTCACCCACCTTTCCGTCGCCATAAACTTCGGAAAAAACTCCTCTTGGTAACTCGCTTTTGTTCATCACTTCTTCAATCAATTTCCCTGTTAGTGGACATTCTTCAGAGTGTTTAAAGACAACCGTATTACCGGCAATTAAGTTTGGAATTACTCCCCAAAGAAACATGTCAAAAGGAAAATTCCAAGGAACAATTACTGCCGCAACACCTAAAGGTTCGTATACTGTTTTGTGAACTGATTTCTCGTCTTCATGAGTTATCTCATCTGATAAATATTTCTCGCCATTGTCCAAAAACCACTGGAAATAATCTCTATCCCAATCAATATCATCTAAACTTTCTCTTATAGGCTTCCCCATTTCTCTGGTAATAAGAAGTGCGAGTTCTTTCTGTCTCCTCATAAATTCTTTGAAAACCGGTCTTAAAAATTGTGTCCTTTTTACAATTCCAAGCTCTTTCCACTTTAACTTGGCTTTTTGTGCGGAGGCCACTTTTACTTCTATCTCCCTTTTTGTGGAAATATCAACAGCACCAATCACTTCATAATTCTTAGCAGGGTTTGTAGATACTAATTTTGTCATTGTAAAAATTACTGCGTCCACATCCCAACTTCTGAAACTTTGAACCCGGTTTTACCCAAAACTCTATATTTCATAAATATAGATTAACTTTTACTCTTTTCTGCTCTTTTTCTCAACATTCATATAACGCCTCCAGACTTTTATCCCAACAAACACTGCCAGAAAATACATTCCTACCATAACCGCAATTGACGGGATAAGTGTCAGAGATATAGCTTTCTTTAAAAAATAAAAAACAGCCATATCCCAAAATAGCGTGGTGACTGCTGTAACAATTAAATAGTTTTTGAAATTAAACCTTGCTAGACCAAAAGCATACGAGGCATAGTCAAATGACGCATTGCCGATTGTGCGGACAACAACCAATCCTTTCCAGCCGACAATTTTGGCAATTCTATCGACTTCTATCAGAGCCTTTTCTCCGACAAGTTTTTTTACAACCGGTCTACCAAAAACCTTTGCAATATAATAATTTGCGGCCGCGCCTATCATCCCGCTTATCCAAGTCAGGCTTACAGCTCCCCAAAAACCGTATGCACCAAGAACTGCAGGCCAAAGCGGAATTACCGAAGTCGGCGCGACAACAATGCTTAAGGCACCCATCAAAATATAAACAATTGCCCCCCAAACTCCGTAAGAAGTTACAAAATTCGATAGATTACCATAATCAAACCCGGCAAGAGCCAAAAATAGTATAGAGATTACAAAAATCAAAAGTGTAGGAACTAAAATTAATTTAGAAGGATACTTATTGCTTTTCATTTGAATTTGATGGTAGTCTTTTTTCTTTGATATCGAGTTTAGCTACAGAAGAAATCTTACCTCCAAGCCGAGAAAAAGCTTCACGCACGTTTGAAAGGGAGTTATAGGAATTACTTACGTGTTTCTGGAGAATACTTAAATTGTCTTCCACTCCTGAATAATCTTTTTGTATGGCCTTGATCATTCTTAAAATGTCCCTTGCTTTATCCTCAATCTTTTGCCCCTCGAAGCTCATCAGTATTGCTCTAAGGTACGCGTAAAATGTGGTTGGAGAAACGGGCAAAACACGTTTTTCGCTCGCGTAGTCAAAAAGCGATAGATCATTTACTACTTCATAATAAACCGCCTCGCTGGGGATATACATCAAAGCATAATCAATCGTACCCTCTTCTGTTAGAATATATTTTTTGGAAATTGAATCAATATGGCTTCTAACGTCCTTCTCAAATGCCTTTTGGAAATCTTTTTTTTCTTGTTCCTCTTTGGCACCCATAAACTTTCTGAAGTTTTCCATCGGAAACTTGCTGTCGACCGGAATTATTCCAGCAGCAGTTTTTATCGCAGCGTCAACTTTTTCCCCCGAGCGGAACGTATATTGAAGGTGAAATGACTGTTTGGGTAACATCTGACCTAAAAGCTCCTTCAAGACTTGTTCACCTACGTTACCGCGAAGCTTGGGGCTATTTAAGAATTCTTGAAGTTCGCGCATTGAGCGACCTATTTCACTCATTTCACCGATGTTTTTTTGCACTCCGCTTATTACCTGTGCAGCTCTGTCAAGTCTTTCATTCAAAGAATTGGTATTTTTTTGAAGAGCCGAAAGCAGTTCTCTTCTGTCCTGTGCTGAAGATTGCTGCAATATTTTAATTACTTCCAACAGTTCCGGTGGAGTTTTGTTGTCTTTCAAGTTTTCAATTTTTTTAGAAATATAAAATGCAACTGCCAAAAATGTTACCAAGATTAATACCAGAAGAAAAATTTCATTCATTGCTTACAGGCTACTTAATTATACAGTTTTTTTATATGTGCCTGTACAAGTGGTTCTGAAACCACTTGTAAATTATATCGGCAAAACAAGTAGAATTAAAGGAAATGAAATTAAGACGTAAAAATGTTGCTGAAAAAAAAGTAAGGTTAAGCTTTATATTAACTGTTGTCTTCTGGATCTCACTTTTATACATTTTTTTCTTTGTGAATCCTGAGAACAACCTTGCAATCCCTATTTTTATTGTTAACTTTTTCTTTGCAATGCTATTTACCCTGTCCATCATACTTCTTAATACCAGAAGAGGACTAATGATATCTATTGCTGTAACTTTTTTTCTTATCCTTAGACTGGTCGGGGTCGGAAACCTGCTGAATTTGATATTAATTGTCGGAATATTAACCGCTCTTGAGTTTTACTTTAGAAAATCTTACTGATATACTTCACTTGATTTTTAAAGCACTAAAAATATGCGCACGGCAAAAATCAAACTCAGTAAGTTTTTGGAAGATGAGATTAGGGGAACTTTTGCTCAAGTAATAACAGATATCAAAACTACAGAAGAATCAAACACTTTTATTAAAGACTTTTTTACGGATACGGAACTTACACTTCTATCCAAAAGACTTGCAATAGGTTATTGGTTATCTAAAAAAAGAAATTACGAAAACATTAAAACCAATTTAAAGGTATCAAGCGCAACTATTGCTGTAGTTTCTGAAATGCTTAATAAACCCGGATTCAAGCTCGCAATCAAAAAAATGGAGGCTGAAGAATGGGCCAATAAATGGGCAGAAAGAATAAAAAAGGTCACCAGGTTGAAATAAAAGCGGAACTCTCTTGGGGGGTTTGTTTCTTATGAACAAGAAATTTTATATTACTACACCAATTTATTATGCTAATGGGTCACCTCATGTGGGACATTTTATAACCACCACGGCAGCTGATGTGATAGCGAGGTTATACCGTCTAATACTTGGAAAGAGCAACGTGTTTTTTACGACAGGACTTGACGAACATGGAACCACAGTTGAACAGGCTGCAAAAAAGGAAGGGTATATATTAAAAACTTTTCAAAAATATGTAGACAAAAGGGCAATTGAATGGGAAAAAGCGTTTAAACAAACAAACATTAGCTACGACTACTTTGCAAGAACCACTAATTCGAAACATGAAGATTTTGCCAGACAGTTTATTCAAAAACTGATCCATAACAACGACGTTTACAAGTCTAAATATTATGGAAAGTATTGCAATGGTTGTGAAAAATTTCTTACGCTCTCTGACTTAAATGAAAAGGGACATTGCCCACTACACAGACCAGACCAGGTAGTGAAAATCGAGGAGGAGAATTATTTTTTTAAACTTTCCAAATATACTCCAACCGTCAAAAAGTTAATTGCGGAAAACAAAATCAAAATTATCCCCGAAGGAAAAAGGGCAGAGATTCTCTCAAGACTAGAGACTAAAATCGAAGACATTAGTATCTCAAGGCCTAAAGAAAAAGTTGCTTGGGGTATAGAGTTCCCAGGGGACAAAAATCAAACTATTTATGTTTGGGTAGAAGCTCTTCTAAACTACCTTTCATCGCTTGAAATAAATGGCAACAAAGAATTTTGGTTAAACACCTATCATTTTCTCGGAAAAGACATCAGCTGGTTCCATAATGTAATTTGGCCTGCTCTGCTTCTTTCGGCGAAACACCAGCTTTTTAAAGGAACTTTCGTTCACAGCTTTGTTATCATTGCTGGCGAGAAAATCAGCAAATCCAAAGGAAACATTATTACTCCCAAAGAACTTATAGACAAATTTGGCGTGGATGGAGCAAGATACGTTATTTTAAGCAACTTTCCTTATATCAACGATTCTGACATTACATGGGCTCGCCTTACGAAAAAATATAATGCTGACCTTGCAAACGGGCTCGGGAATTTGGTCTCAAGAGTTGCTAAACTTTGTGAAAAATCTGGCTACAACTTTCTAACCCAAGGGGTTACTTCATTTGACGAAAGTGTACAAAAATATCTTAATGAGTTTCGTTTTGATCTAGCTCTCGACGTTATTTGGAACAAAATAAGCAACCAGGATAAGGGTATAAACGTAACAAAACCTTGGGAGTTAAAGAACCGAAAACTCAAAGAAATACTAAAGAGTTTAGTTTCAGAATTAAAAATAATCGCTTTTAATCTGAGGCCTTTCTTACCTGAAACATCAAATAGAATTGAAGAAATCTTTAAGGGGCCAGAGATAAAAAGTGGAGAAATATTGTTCCCTCGACTAAAATAAATCTAACTTCATGGTCAAAAAGCTAATAAGCAAACATGAAAGGCGTTTTCTGCGTTTCTTTGAGATAGTCCCAGGATTCGTTTCTTGGAACTTAATCCTTTTCCCATATTGGGGAATTCTTGTTATTCCTTATATCACTGCATATTATGTATTATTCTTCGATATTTACTGGTTTTACCAATCTTTTCAAATTGCAGCAACTTCTTTTATTTCTCACTTTCGAATCCAAGCAGCAATGAAATTTGACTGGTTGCAAGACATTAAAACATTTCCAGACTGGAAAAAAGTGAAACATATTGTTATCATTGTTACCTACAAAGAGCCCGAACATACTTTAGAGCGAGTGCTTGACTCCCTTGTCGCTCAAGACTTTCCCAAAAACCAACTAATGCCAGTACTTGCCCAGGAGGACCGGGCACCTATTGAGCACAAAATCGACAAAATAAACCGGCTATACAAAAGGTACAAAAAGTTGTTGCCAAATCTTGAAGTAACTTTACATAAACTTGCTCCCGGAGAGTTAATTGGAAAAGCTTCAAATGAGCGATACGCGGCGGTGGTTATGAAACAAAAATACATTGATAACTTTAAGCAAAACATAGATTACTTTGTTGTATCAAGTTGCGACGCCGATCATGTTTACCATCCTAATCACTTTGCTTGCTTGACTTATAAGTTCCTGGATAACCCTAAAAGACATTTAATGTTTTGGCAAGCAGCAATACTTTACTACAATAATATCTGGCGAATACCAGCAATTACTCGCATCCAAAATACAATGGGGTCTATTTGGAATCTGTCTGTTCTACCGCGCCGCGACAGATTATTAAACCAAGCCAATTACAGCTTATCGCTTAAACTCTTGCACGAGTCCGGCTATTGGGATCCAGATAAAATTCCTGAAGACTGGGGCATATTTTTTAAAGCCTTCTATGCTAAAAAGGGTGAGGTGGAAGTCGAACCAATTTATCTCCCTTTATATATCGACGCAGCAGAGTCAACAAGCTTTTGGAAAACTTTAAAAAACCAATACGAGCAATATAAAAGGTGGGCTTGGGGCGTATCGGACTATCCTTGGATTTTCAGAGACTTCCTAATAAAGCCTGGTGTTCCATTTTTTTCAAAAACAATGCGCTTAATTCACGTCACTTGGTCGCATTTTATGTGGCCCGTTAACTGGTTCATTATCACATTAGGACTAACCATCCCGACATTCTTAAACCCTACCTTTGGAAGGACAACAATCGGATTTATGTTACCAAAAATTTCTTCCTTTATTCTAACTCTTTCTTTAGGATTCTTGATTGTCATGCTTATTTTTGACAATATCTATAAACCCAAACGGCCTAAGGATTTTCCACTTTGGCGAGCAATATTGATGCCTTTGGAGTTTGTACTAATGCCTGTAGCAGGATTTTTCTTTTCAGCTCTTCCCGGACTTGATGCACACACCAGGCTCATGCTTGGAAAATATATAGAGTATCGCGTAACTGATAAGGTCTGATATTATTTAATTAAACTTTTTCCATTTCCCTTCGGACACCACAGAAATTTGCCCGTTGTCAAATTTTATTGCCGACTGATCATCAATTGCATAAATCGGCTCCGGCATGTTTTTGGCGATCTTCGCCAGATTCTTGGTTCTTAATTTGGGAAAGTCGGGTGAGTTAAAATGTGGTCTAATATGAAAATTCACATAACCCAAACCTTGATTATCTTTGTACTTTCCAATGTCCTCGTAGTACAACTTTTGAGACATACTTAAATTAAAATTATCGGCGGTAATCATACTTCCTGCACTTATACCAACAAAAACTTTGGTTTTTAAAAGACTTCTTAAAATTTTAATTAATCCAGATTTTTTCAGCCAATACATCAAATGAAAAGTGTTTCCGCCTCCAAACATTAAAATATCAGCATCTTTCAATTTTTTGAGCCACATCTCTTTAGGCAGAGCGGAGATGTCAACTATGTCAATTTCCTTAAATCCTAGTTTTTTACAATTAACAAGATCGTCAATCAACCAATCCTTTCCCCCTTCTTCAACATTTGCAGCGGTGGGAATAAAGGCAAGTTTAAGACGTTTAAATGGTCTTTGGGTTAATTTCAACAAAGAATTAGCAATTGATTTATTTGTAAAACCACCGGATGTAAGAAGTAACTTCATAAATAAATTATACTACCCACTCAATTAAACACTCTTTGCACCGGATTTCAAACGAAATGGCTTTCCCAACTTTTTAGCCCAAGTGTCGGTATTCGTAGTCAAAAGAAGCATTGTGTAATGTTTCCATTTACCCCATTTATTGTCAACAAATCTAATAATTTCCTTGTCGGGAACTTTATTACCATTAAAATAAAATTGGTACATTGCTTCGCGACTAAAAAGGTCCAAGTGAAAGGTTGGCAGTCGAAATCCGATTGCTACAGTTAAATCCGCAGTATAAGGACCAACCCCAGGCAATTCCATAAGTTTTTCCTTTATTTTTTCTATGTCATCAACTTTACGTAAGTCATCCAGATTTATTTTTTCTTTGACAATTTTCTCTGCTACTCCTTTTATATATTTATCCCTGTAACCAACTTTACAAGCTCGAATTTCGGGCAAAGTAGCATTGGCAAGCCTTTTTGGGGTAGGGTAGGTGTAATAAATCCGATTGTCGAAGCTCTGTTTCTCTCCAAAATTTTCGCAAAGAAGTCGGGTCATTTCATATATTCTTTTGAAGAAAACGTTCTGCGCAACAATTACACCAAGAACTGACTCAAAAACATAAGGATCGGTCCTCAAATGTCCTCCATAAATTTCTTCAGATGCTGCCCTCAAGATTCGGTCTTTTTTGCAAATTACTTCGTAAAAGTATTTAACGTCTTCATTTACTGCATAAATCCATGAGATTAAATTTACAAGACTTTCCTGCTCGGCTTTTGAAACTTTTGTATTAAATTGGAGATTGATCATCAAAATCGGCTTCGGTTCTTCCTCAAACCCAACCTTTGCCAACACAAACTTTCCGGAGTCCACCTTAAATAACCTAACTAGTGTCTTTCCTTCGACAACCCAGGGTGCAAATACATAATGCGTTAGGAAAAAATCAAAATTATAAGGCCGAGATTTTTCTGGAATCGGAACTTTGTAAGCTTTATACACTATAACTAACAATATATCCGAAAGTTAACCGAAGTCAACAATAGAAATCGGAAAGATTGCAAACCTCACCAACGAATAGTAGTATTGCAAATATGGAATATAAAATTCGTAAAGCAACCGGAAAAGAAGTTGGCGCAATGGTCGAATGGGCGGCAAAGGAGGGCTGGAATCCCGGGATCTACGACGCTAAATGTTTTTACACACACGATCCAAATGGCTTTTTTGTTAGTGTTCTTGGAAACCAAATAATAGCCACTGTCTCAGCGGTTAAATACGGTAAGAATTATGGATTCATGGGGTTTTATATTGTAAAACCGAAATATCGAAAAAAGGGGTATGGAATGAAGCTTTTCCAAAAAGCATGGGATTATTTAGGTAACAGGAACAAAGGTGGCGACGGAGTTTTGGAAAACCTCAAAAAATACGCAAGGATCGGATTTAAACTTGCACATTATAATGCTCGTTATCAGGGCTTCGGCACTGGGAGCAGAAAAATCGGTCCTAATATAGAGAATTTGAGAAACATAGATTTCAGAAAAGTAGCTAAATATGACGATTCAGTCTTTGGTTTCAAGCGGTATGCCTTTTTAAAATGCTGGATTAATCAATCTGAAAGTTTTGCTTGCGGCCTAGTAAAAAACGGTAAACTCTTAGGATACAGTGTTCTAAGAAAATGTTTTGAAGGATACAAGATTGGTCCTTTGTTTGCCGACAATGATAGTGTTGCCAATGAATTATTCGATTCACTAATCGGAAGTGTAGATAAAAAAGAAAAGGTGTTCTTTGATATTCCTGAGGTAAACAAGAATGCTCTTAAAATTGTCAGAAAATATAAAATGAAAAAAGTATTTGCGACCGGGCGAATTTATACAAAAGGACAGCCTAAATTTCCTCTCCAAAGATGGTATGGGGTAACCACATTTGAGTTAGGATGATATAACCTCGTTAGTAGGAATTATTCGGCTTCTTGTCTTTTTATCTTTTGGAAATCCTGTGGGTAGAAGATACCCTTGCCAATTTTGCTAATAGCTAGATCTCCTCAACAGTTACTTTTATTCAGGGATTTTTCTTTAGTTTCCTTTCTTCATGCTAAACTGAATTTATGGTAAAAACACCTCTGTCCAGCAAGGTAAAAAACGAGGCCGATTCCATTCAAGTTTCTAAAAGAAAATATCTTTTTGTTTTTCTTTTATCCACGACTGTCTCAATAGGCTGGTTTGTAATCGCAGGATTTGCTTGGATACTCGCTGGTCTTGGTGGAGCTAAAGCTTCATATTCTTCTGCAAACGTAATTTATTGGGGAACATATCTTTTTATAGTATTAGCAACAACTTTGTTTTTTCGAAAGTTTTATCACTTAAAATTCTTTCAGACACTTATAATAACGCTCTTGCCAGGGATCATGTTTTGGTTGCTTCTAGGATCTGGCGTGTACTTCTCCAAAAGATCTATCAGAACCTCGCAAACAAAAAGGGTTCAAAATTTGCAGAATAACGTCGGTGCATCGGACTTTAGTTTCAGAGTTACGCCTCACGATACAAAATATTATAATATCGAAACTAACGTCAAAGTAAGAATTGAGCAAGAAAAAGTAAGTTTTTCTGACGTTAACTTTGGCATCCTAGACAAAGAGGATATACACCTACAATATGAGGGGAAAGACGAAAGAGCCACTGCCATTTATATCGATCGAGTAAACGTAAAATACCGCTCAGTTGGTAATAGTTCGGATTTCCAAACTTATAACCAAAGGGCTCAACACGAATTTTTATATCCAGGAGAATATGATTTTGAGGTTGTTTTCGAAAAATGGCTTGAATCCGCTCCGAGTTTGAAACTTAAAAGTTATCAGTTTGTAGTTTTTATACCAACAGGAGGTCTAACCAGGATAAAATCTTTTGATTTTGAAGGCCTTTAAAAATGGAAAATCAATTTACAACAAGTTTGTGGGGAGATGAAGCATTTTCGGCGGTTTTATCACGAAACTCCGTTCCCAAAATTTTGGAAATAATATCTAGAGACACCAGTCCACCGCTTTACAACATCACACTTCATTATTGGTACAAGCTGTTTGGAGATTCGGAAGTTGCCATAAGGTCACTTTCATTTTTTTACTATTTAATCGCAATACTCTTTGTTTATAAAATCGCGAACCATCTTTGGAACCGGAAAACAGGTCTAGTTGCAGCGGTTTTTACTTTTTTCAATCCCTTTTTCTTTCAATATGCATTCGAAGGCCGCATGTATTCGACACTTGCGGCAGGGGTAACAATATCGATGTATTTTTTTGCAAAAATAATTTTCCCAAAAACTGATTCCAATGGAAAAATTCGAAAAAGAGCAAATTTTAAAGATTATCTAGGGTACATTATTGGCACTTCGTGGGCTCTGTATAGCCACCATTTTGCCATTTTTGCGGTTATCATCCAAGGTTTGTGGTTCATCAAAGAACTAATCTGGGGATATAGAAAGACCGCTTTTGACATATTTAAGTCGTATCTTGCGATTGGCGTAATTTATGCACCCTGGCTACCGGCTCTTTATTACCAAACAACTCTTGTGGGCTCCGGTTTCTGGCTTCAAACACCCAACTTAACCAATTTGCGCGAGCTTTTACAGAAATACTTAGCTGAAGGCTTACCAAATAAATTGTCGAGATACACCTTGTATTTAACTTACGCCGGATACATTGTACGACGCTGGGGGATAAATATCACCAGGTCTCTGTTTCTAGCATCTTGGTTTTTAGGGCCAATTACACTAACTTGGGTTGTTTCGCAAAAATTCCAGTCGATTTTTTTTGACCGATATCTTCTCTACACTATCCCCGCCGCGATGATACTTCTTGCAAGCAATGGGCGTAAGCTTTCGGGGATCATCCTGACAATACTACTACCCCTTTTCATCTATACCGACTACCAGTATTTTGTTAATCCCACTAAAAGACCATTTAAAGACCTTGCAGCTTATGTTATTGAAGTAAAAAGAGGCGATGATTTTCTTATCAATTGGAATGCTGCTGCTCATCACATCTGGGAAACTAAGTATTACGGTCTTGAAGCTCCGCTATATGTGCCAGAGGGAAAAGAGCTTCCGTTTTATGTGGGAACTGCGCAAATGACTTCAAACGATATTGTAAGCGAAATTCCCAAAAAAGCTTTCCGTGTGGGAGTCATAACCAGCGGAAAGAGAGAGGAGGTAAAAGTCCCGGGTTTTAAACTAAGCGAAATAAAGGAGTTCGGAGAGCTGAAATATATTTTGCTGACCAAATAAGTTCTGATAAACTTAACCTGCAATGAATCTTCTTAAAAAGATAATTAACTTCTCTCTACCTAATTGGTTAATAGCAATGCTTGTTTTGGTTTTTATTCTTCGTATCCCTTCTTTTTTTGAGCCTTTTAGTTATGGCGACGAAATGATCTATTTGACCTTGGGTGAGGCAATTCGCCAAGGATTGGTCTTATACCGCGATATTCACGATAACAAACCACCGCTTCTTTACATCTTAGCCGCAATTGCAGGGAACGTTTTCTGGTTTAGAGCGATTCTGGCCTTCTGGAATATTATTTATATAGTAATTTTCTGGGTATTACTTAAAAGACTTCTTCCAAAAAACCCCAAGGGCCAAAAGGTCGGAACTTTCATCTTTGCCATACTTTCCACAATACCTTTATTTGAAGGTCAAATAGCCAACTCTGAAGTATTCATGATAGGTTTTAGCATCTTAGCGTTTTTAATACTACTTTCCAATAATCTGAATACAAATAAAATACTTGGAGCAGGGATAATGTTCTCTATTGCGACGTTGTTTAAAGTACCCGCAGCTTTTGAGATGCCAATAATAGTCATTCTCTGGTTATTCGAGGAAAAGTTTAATCTCGGGGGTTTGATTAAAGTATCTAAAAAAACTATTATCTTGCTTTTGGGTTTTATTGCGCCAATTCTTCTAACTTTTGTCTGGTACTTTTCAAGAAATGGTTTAAGCGAATACATCGGTGCAGCATTTGTTCAAAATGTAGGCTACTTATCATCATGGAGACCGGACGATATCCAAAAATCTTTCATTGACCGGAATTTACCTCTCCTTATTCGAGGTTTTATAGTCTTTGCGACTGTGACCATTCTTTATATTTACCGCAAAAAACTCTCCCCAACTTTTATTTTTGCAACCATTTGGTTACTGCTTTCTCTTTTTGCAGCGACACTTTCCGAAAGGCCTTATCCGCATTATCTAATGCAAACTGTACCCCCACTATCCATTTTGGTCGCAATTCTTTTTACAACATCCAACAAAGAGCAGGTTTTCTCCATAATCCCCCTTTTCATTTTTGGTGTCACTCCCTTCTACTTTAAGTTCTGGTATTACCCTACTTCAAGCTACTATAACCGATTTCTAGAATTTGCCACAGGCAGAGTGACTATCGAGGAATACTTCAAAAAATTTGACACAAAACTTCCTCGTAACTATAAAATCGCGGAATTCCTCACAACAATGACTAAACCAGATGATAGAGTTTTTGTTTGGGGGAGCACTTCAACTATCTACGCCCTGTCAAAACGGCTTCCTCCAATTAAGTACGTCACGGATTATCACGTAAAAGATTTTTATTCTCCCGAGATTGTTTTAAAAGATTTAGCGACAAGCCCGCCGTTTGTAATTGTTTTACTTCCTGAAGCAGATAACTTTCCACAACTAAAAAATTTTTTGATAGACAATTATTTAAGAATTAAGACAATAGACAATGCCGAAATTTGGCACTTAATGCGCCGTTGAGGTAAAATTTCCTAATTGTGAAAAAGTATGGCCGCAATTTAATCCCTGGGTCGCTCCCATTTAAGAAAGTTGTTGTTGTAAGTTTGCTCATCAATTTAATCACCATTGGTACCACCCTAGTCTTTCAAAACAACCTGCCTCCCGAAATACCGCTTTTCTACGGCAAACCCAGAGGGATAGAACAACTTTCCCAAAAAACGTATCTGGTCATCCCGCCCTCAATAGCACTGGCTATTACAATCATAAACATAATCTTTGTTCACATCATCTCGGATAAATTCCTACAGAAACTTCTCTCAGGAATAATTCTCATAATTTCCATAATGGCAGCGTATTCTGTTTATAAAACTTTTTCTCTTGTTGGAAATTTTTAGATGTTTCAAGACTTTGTTAAACTTTTTTTGGGCCCAATTATCGTTTCCTCCGGCGTAGCTTTTTTAACTACCCCCGTGGTCATAAAAATTGCATGGAAAATTGGACTAGTTGACGATCCACAAAAAACCAGACATCCAAAAGTAATTCATACCTATCCTGTCCCCAGAGGCGGAGGACTATCGATTTTTGTAGCACTTGCTTCTACAATAATTTTATTCCTTCCTTTAGACATTCACATAAAATCAATACTGACTGCAACGACGTTTATCACAATACTTGGAATACTTGACGACAAATTCAATATAAACCCCTATATCCGTTTAGTTTGTCAATTCCTAGTTGCTCTTATTCCGATAAGTGCAGGCATAGGAATAGACTTTATAAACAACCCCCTAGGAGAGGGTATAGTTGACCTGTCAAAAACTCCATTCATAGCAGATCTGTTTGCCCTTTTTTGGATAGTCTTTTTAATGAACATTTTGAACATGGGTGCCAAAGGAGTCGACGGGCAGCTAAGTGGTACTGTCGCGGTCGCGGCAGTTGTAATCGGAATTTTATCTCTAAAGTTCTCGGCAGACATTGCCCAGTGGCCAGTAATAATTCTTGCTTCAATCACCGCAGGATCATTCCTGGGGTTTCTTCCATGGCACATATTCCCGCAAAAAATCATGCCGTCTTTTTCGGGAGCGAACCTTGGCGGATTTATGCTAGCCATTCTCTCAATCCTAACAACCACTAAGGTGGGAACTTTAGCAGTTGTACTAGGAGTGCCAATAATAGACACCGGATATACAATAATTCGAAGGATTGTCTCTGGCAAGTCACCTGTTTGGGGTGACCGAGGACATTTGCATCATAAACTTCTGGACATTGGCTGGAGCAAAAGGAAAGTTGCTTTATTTTACTGGCTGGTTACAGCTTTCTTGGGTATTATATCTTTGAGTTTGAACGCAAGCCTAAAGTTATATACAATTGTTGGTGTTACATTTGCTCTGGGGGGAATTTTACTATGGCTTACCTACCGATCGAAATCATAAAAATCACACGTCCTGTCCACTGGGTCAAAAATCTCTCAGTTTTTGCGGCACTTCTTTTTAGCGGATCCCTCTTCAACAGAGACCTTTTTAATTTGTCTCTTTATGCCTTTGTCGTCTTTAGTGTTGCCGTAAGCGCCACATACGTTTTTAACGACCTCATTGATGCAAGTAGCGACAGACTTCACCCCATTAAAAAACATCGCCCTGTTGCTTCAGGATCCATACACCCCCTTCTTGCCCTATCTATAGCAACTATTCTAGCTTTCGTCTCCTTGTATTCTGCCGCTATACTGTCAAATCTCTTCTTTATTCTTATCCTAAGCTACCTTGTTATGCAGTTCTTATATTCTCTGGGCCTTAAAAACATCGCAGTTGTCGATATTCTTATCATCGCTTCGGGTTTTATTTTAAGAGTCTACGCAGGGGCTGTTGTGATTGATGCTCACCTTTCAGTCTGGTTTCTTTTGTGTGTAGTCTCCACTGCTTTATTTTTAGCGTCTGGCAAAAGAAGAGCGGAGTTAAACCTTATCATAAGCTCCAAACTCGTTACGAGAAAAAGTCTAAGCCACTACCAAAGAGAGTTACTCAACTCTTACGTTACAATGTTTGGTAATGCCTCTTGGATGAGCTGGGCACTTTTTACTTTTTTTGAGTCACCAAAAGCGTCGTTACCCATATGGCTTCTTTTAGCTGAAATATCAAAGACAACAACGATAAATAAGCTACTGATGATAACTACCCCTATTGTTATTTTTGGAATTATGAGATATCAAAAGTTAATTTTTGAAGGCAGAAGCGAAGCACCGGAAAAACTGTTTTTGACCGATATTCCTCTGGTTGCATCAGTCATTCTTTGGACCATTTCTTTGGTGTTTATCCTCTACAGCGGAGTTTCCGTAACCGGAGTTTAAGCACTATTTTTAAGGTGTGGTAGTAGGAGTTGCTTTTGGAGTTGGTGACGATTTCGCCGTCGGTGACGGTGAAGGCTTTGGTGACGGGCTCGGTGTAAAACTGGGTGTCGGTGAAGCTGATTCTTCAACTTTCTTTGCATATTGATTAGTTACCCAGCCTTCTTTTCCCGCTTCATACTCAATTTTAAACCATCCCGATTTCTCATCCGTTTCAAGCAAAATATATTCCCTTCCGGGCGCGACTCTGCCGACTTCTGCACTTTGAGTTGATGGTTTTTCCCGGACTCGCAAAAACCCTGTTGGAGTCGAAAGAATTTTTACTTTATCCACCACTTCCTCTTTCATCTCCTCTGGGACTTCCTCTATTACAACGCCTTCAACTTTGCCGGGCTCTGATGCAAGCTTAACTTCAGCAGTCAGTAAATACCCCTCAACCGCTTTGACTATAAAATCTCTTTTTAAGTATCCAACGGCCGATATCTCAAGATGATATTCCTTAGTCTCAAGCTCACTTATTTTGATCGGAGTTCTACCTCTACTCTCAGAATCCAGTGTCACTTGTGCACCATCGGGGATAGAAATAACCGACAAGTTAGCCGAGTTTCCTCCAATTTTTTCAAAGGAAACCACCTCTCCTGCTGAAGTGTCATCGGTATCTCCAAACATTCTTCGAATGACAGTCTTTATCCCCGCTACCAAGTTCACTTTTGATTGATATGGGGCAAGAGGTGTTTCAAACGAATCAGGTATCAGCTTTATTACAACTTCTTGGGCTTTGAATTCGCCCTCGTAGGGCGTGCGACCCACCTGCTCACCATTGACAAAAACCGTGGAATTTGGCGTGCTTTCAATAAGAAGTGCTGCCTTGGGGGGTTTAATTAAGCGAAGCACCAAAAACGAGATTGTTATAAGTATCCCAATGCCCGAAACGACCATCAAGGAAATTTTCAGTTTATGCTTCATTAGCCACAAGTTTAACAGAAAATGATGTATAATACCAACGACAGGCATTTTTGGTCTCGTGGTGAAGTGGAAACACGGCTGTCTGCAAAACAGCTATGCGAGGGTTCGATTCCCTCCGAGACCTCAAAGAAGTGACACAAAAATGTTTAATAAATTAACCAACTTTGGTTACAGAAGAGACAAAAAAGAAGCGGTGGGTTTTTATGTTTCCTACTTGGTTTTTATTATTCTTCTTGGAGCAGTAATCCAGGGAATTTTGTCCAATCTATCTCTTTTGACATTCGAGCTTTGGTCAAGGTTAGTAAGACTTTTTACAACCGCTATTACTTCTTTCCTGGTATATAAATTGCTGAAAGAAAAAAAATTACTAAAAAATCTGAACTTTTTAAGCTTTGGGCTTTTATCTATTCTCCTTGCGCTTTCGGGTTGGGCGTTAATTGGCCTTTTGATACCAGCCTACTTTACAACCCGCAAAAAAGAAAGTTAGCTTCGAGATTCAATGAAGTCTTTAATCTCCTCTGCCAGGTCGTTGAGGCTTGGTGAAAACATAACTGTATTTTCGTCTCTTGAAGCATCTACCACGCCAGCGCTACTCTCTATTCCCCCTGCAATCGAAAATTGCAAATACCCACTTATGAACGGATTTGCTTTTTGAAGTTGAATACTTGATATGTTTTTAAAATTAATTGTCTTGTCGCCTCTGAAACCCTCCAAAAGTTTAGTAATAAGATTTCGTTTTATAACAATTTTGTTTTCATAAACTTCGAGAGTTACCCCGATTCCATTTAAAGTCTTTACAGGTGCGTCCTTCATACTTTTAATTATACCCAAAATACTTTTAGCGGCAATCCGCTGTTATTCATTTGCATCTAAAAATAACGTTTTGGGGGATCAAAATCACTTGCGAGAGTTGCAAACCACAAGCAGTTCACATATCTGTGGCATATTCGAGCAAGTGGAGTTTATATTTCAATTTTTAACTAAATGAAACTTTCCCATAGCTTCTGTCACTAGGCCTTTAAGCGACATTAAAGATATTGTTTTCGTCACGTCGATAACCGACATATTAACACTAATTGCGATCTCGTCCGTTGTCATAGGTTCAAGCTCCAAGGTTTTACAAATTTTAATTTCAATTTCGCTTAAGTTTTCCTTAAAATTTGTCTCCCTATCAACTGCTCTCCCCCCAAGAATATCAGAAGGGTCTGTAACCAAAAACGCTTTTGAGTGTTTAATTAAATAGTTTGTTCCCAGGGAAACTTTGGAAGTAATTTGCCCCGGAACTGCATACACTTTTTTGCCTTGTTTTATGGCAAAATCGGCGGTAATCAAAGATCCGCTTTTTTCTCCCGCTTCCACAATCAACACCCCCGTTGAAGACAGCCCGGCAACGATTCTGTTTCTTTGAGGATACTTCCATAGTTGCGGCTTGCTATCTGGCGGATATTCGGAAATAACAGATCCGCCTTTCTCCAGAATTTCAGAGTAAAGATCATCGTTTTCAACTGGATAGCAAATGTTAATACCACATCCAAAAACTGCAATCGTCACGCCTCCGAATTCCACTGTCTTTTTATGAACCTCTGTATCCACTCCGTACATAAACCCTGAAATTGTAGCGACCTTATTTGTCACGAACAAGGATACAAACCGATCTACCACTTCCCTGCCGTAAGTGGTCATCCTTCTACTTCCGACAACCGTAATTGATTTACTCAATACCGAATCATTCAGGTTACCGCGAAAGTAAATTTGCTTTGGAGGATTTTTTATTTTTTGGAGATTAGTCGGAAATCCTCGCTCATCTAAGTTAATCTCTTTAACTTCCCAATCTTTCCAGTTCATTTAAAACTAATTTGAAGAGATAACATATATCTCGCCAGTTGACTTGTTGTAGAAGAAATCAACCACATATTCATAACTCTGCCAATCTGAAGGTCCTACGTCATTTATTACTCTAGCCGACACATAATTAGAGATAATTATCCCCTCCTCGGCCTCAGTTATTCCTCTTCTTACAATCACGGACGATTGGTTAAAGGTCGAGGCCGTAAGATAACCAGCTCTGATTAAGTCATCTATCATAAGTAAGAGTTCAAATTTCCCCAGCTCTTTAACACTTGTGGCAAGCAACGTTCTACTAGTTTGAGCAGAGACTGGGCCACTGAGATTTTGTAAATATGGATACCTAAAAGTTAAATCTGCAACAACTTGCGAGTTTCCTAATTTATAATTCGGTCTGAACAATCTTAAGATAAAAAATAAAATGATTAGGGAAACAACAGCAAATACAACCGCCAACACTCTCTTGATATTAAAATTTTTCATATTTTCTTATCTTCATTATATCAAAGATCCGACTCGATATTTTCATAATGACTAATTCTATCGATTGAATCTTTTCCTCCGGTCACGATACAAACTGCGTCTATTTGATATTTGGAGAATTTTTCTTTCATTTGCGAATTTTCAAGCAGGTATCCTTCAGCAGTCCTTCTTATTTGCCAGACTTTACTTTTGGTAATCATTTCCTCAGGCGACCCAAATTTTTCTCCAACTTTAAGCTTTACTTCGACAAAAATAAGTCTCGAAGATCTGAAGTTTGTCGAAGGACCCTCTAATATTAAGTCAATCTCTCCAAATCTAGTCCTGTAATTTCTCTCAATTACCCTGTACCCATGCCCACGCAAATACTCAGCCGCAATCTCTTCCCCCCTCTTCCCGATTTCTTTATTTAGGCCTTTTGGCATTTATATACCAGTATAAACTTTGTTGATATAATGTTTACCAATGAAAGACCTCTTTGTTTACACACTTGTCAAAGCTGTAGCTCCCCAGGTCGTGGAGAGTATGATAAGTAAAATAAAGGTTTACAGAAGTATAATTCTTAAGTTACCTGAAAATACAAATCAGATTAATCTCAAAAACAAGCTTTCTCAAATAGGTCAAACAGAAAAACTTTGGCATCTCATAGACAACTCAGATCCTTCAAATTTTCCAATAATTACGGGTGATACTAAACTAAGTACTCAAATTTCGGAAAATGAATTCTATATTGCATTTTTTAATGACAAACCCTCATTCTGGAATCCCAACTGGCCACAGATTACCATAGTAGTTCTCAAAGAACTATCGCCAACAGACAAATATATTGTAATAAGTTCATATTTCTTAAGGCCTCAAATCGCCGAGAGAGGTATCCTCACCAAAAACTGTAATATTGTGCTAGAGACAGTTTTTAATTATTACAAATCCCAAGGTGTAGATATTTCCGAGAATATTCGTTCGTCTAAAGTCTTGATCGACCCAATAACCAGTCATAACAAAAACATTTCTCCAATTTTGGCAATTTTGGTAATAATTGGGTTCATCTTGCTATTGCTGGGAGCCTGGGCTTTGATTATAAAGTTTAAACTTATCTAATCCTGCGGAGTCCTAATTCTGTTTTACAAGCTCTCGGCTTGTCACTTTCAGTAACACCTTGACACAAATAGTAATGTTTGCTATAAATTAGACCAATATGTTACAACCTAGAACTTATACACCGGAGCAAGTTGCCCAAATCCTTCAATTAAGCAAAAATACTGTTTATGAACTCATAAACAAAGGGGAAATTATTGCCAAAAAACTAGGAAAAGTATACAGGATTCCCCAAAGCTCAATTTCTTTTGTGTTTACAGGAATGGATGATGATGTCTACAAGGCACAAATGGAGGATGAGAAGAATCTCAAGCCGATCGCGAAAACCTTGAGGGAAGTTCGCAAAAGTGTATGGGGAAAATCCAAGTCTTTCTAGATGCCGACGTAATAATTTCATCTTTACTCTCAAAAACAGGCGCTTCGTACGAAATAATAAATAGAACGAAAGTTATCAAGGTCATCTCAAAGATCGTTAAAAATGAGATAGAAGAAGTTGCAAAAAGACTCGGGCTGTTCCATGAACCTAAAAAGCTTTATAAAAATCTGAAAATCGTCTCTGTAAATGCCACAAAGGAGGATGTCTTGAAAAGCTATCAAGAATATGTGTTTGACAGAGAGGACTCGCACGTTGTTGCCGGAGCTAAAAAATCGAAATCGAAATTTCTTCTCACTCATAATATCAAGCACTATAACGTAAATAAAATTAACTCTGATCTCGGAATAAAGGTAATAAAACCAGGTAATTTTCTCCAGTACCTCAGAAGCTCATCATAATCATTCGTCTGTGGATCGGATTCTGTATTGCAAGCTTTCGGCGATGTGGGAAGAAATAATTTTTGATTCACCCGCAATGTCTGCAATAGTTCGCGACACTTTAATCAAGCGAAAATAAGTACGGGCTGACAAGCTGTAATTACTGACTGCCTGTTTCAAAAGCAGCTGTGCATCCTCATCCAGATGGCAGTATTTTTTGATGTGTTTATTTTTCATTGAAGCATTACTATAAATCCCCTCGCTTTTAAATCTTCTTAGTTGAATCTGACGAGCTCTAACTACTCTCTCACGGATACTCTCCGACTTCTCGGCATTAATCTTTACCTTTGACCTCGCTGCAAGTTTTTCAACATCTACGGTCGGTACATTAAGGTGAATATCAATCCTGTCCATCAAGGGTCCAGAAAGCCTATTTTGATAATTCATAATTTGCCTTGGGCTGCAACGGCACTCTCTCTTTGGATCGCCTAGATATCCGCAGGGACACGGGTTGGCAGCTGCCACAAGCATAAAATTAGCCGGAAATTTAACACTTCCGGCTGCCCTGGCAATTGAAACAACTCCGTCCTCCATTGGCTGTCGAAGCGCCTCAAGAGTGGATCTTGGAAATTCGGGAAATTCGTCCAAAAACAACACACCGTTGTGTGCGAGACTTATTTCCCCGGGGTGGGGATCGCTTCCGCCGCCGACAAGTCCAATTTTAGAAACAGTATGATGGCAAACTCTAAAAGGCCTAGCGCGAATTAACGACCCTCCGGGAGGAATGTTTCCTGTCACAGAATATATCTTGGTCACCTCTAAACTTTCATCTTCACCTAAGGAAGGCAGTATCCCGGGAATAGCGCGAGCCAGCATAGTTTTACCAGCTCCAGGAGGCCCCTGCATAAAAAGGTTGTGTCCTCCTGCACAGGCAATTTCAATTGCCCTTTTAGCCGACTCCTGACCGATAATCTCAGAAAAGTCAAACTCAACCGGGGTTTCCTCGAGTAAATCGACAGCCTCTACATACTTCGTTTTTTTTACTACTCTTGTACCATTTAGATGCATAACAAGGTCATTCAGCGAGGTGATTGGGTAAACACTGATACTCTTAATGACTGCTGCTTCGTTCGCGGATTCATTCGGTACAAACAAATTTTTAACACTATTTTCTTTGGCAGAGACAGCGAGCAGAAAAACACCTTTAGTGTGGCGAAGTGTTCCATCAAGCGAGAGTTCACCAAAAAAGTATGACTTTTCTTTTGGAAGAGAAACTACTTCCAAAGCATTTAGAATCCCAACGGCAATTGGCAAATCGTAATTAGATCCTTCTTTGGGAATGTCGGCCGGAGCAAGATTAACAGTAATCTTTGCATCGGGAAACTTTATGTTGGAATTAATTATTGCAGTTTTTACACGTTCTCTGGCTTCCTCTACAGCTTTGCTGGGAAGACCTATTATATTAAAACCCGGAAAGCCTTTTGTGGCGATATTTACTTCAACTTCAATGGGAATAGTTTTAAGTCCAAAATGCGCCGCAGACAAGATCTTTGTTAGCACTATAAATCCAGTTTAGATTTTCAGAATTTTTTTAACAAGAAGGCACGAGTAAGTTGGGGTAAAAAAAGCTAGGCTACGCATTCAAAAATCGCAGTGGCTCTCCTTTAAGCGCTCTATCCAATTCATGGGTATATTGACGAACTTCATCGCTTAATAATTTATCTGTTCCGTATTGATAAAGACCTCTGTGAAGTTGCCTCCAAGTTCCATCCTCCGCCAAATCTTTATCTGCGACACAGACAGCCGCACAATCTGTTAACCAAAGCCGATTGTCCTCTCCCACCATAATATTATCTAAAGCGTTTTCGCCGATTACCTCCGGCATGACCCCTTCTCCTTCCTGCGGTTGTCTCATTTCCGGAAGCTTCTCGCTTCTTCTGTAAGTAATCCCGTAAGGTAAGTCCTCTCTAGGGAAACTAGTCGTTCTAATGGCCATTTGCAACGATTTAAGCAGGATATCATTCAGCTGTCTCATAACTTCTGGTGGAACAACTACCCTACCCGTCTCTTCATAATCAGCTTGTTGTTCACCTAAACCTCTTAAGTGTTTGCGAAGTGTTACTCCAACGATCTCTTTTTGCACAACATTGACTGTGTCTTCATTAACCTCCTGTACCCTAGACGCTGGGACATACTCCGCTAGTCCAAAATCGGGTCTTCGTAGTATCTTTAAAGCCTTTCTGTAATTGTTGGCAACTTCTCTGGCACTTTTCTCTACCCAAATATTGGCATGAAGGGGTTCACTCCTAGAAACACTTTTGACTACATAACCCCTTCCTTCTGTCTTAATGTCCCTGGCAACAATAGCCTGCGGCGACTTTCTTATTACTTCAAATCTTGTTTCATCCATATTTCCTACATTTCTTGCTGTTTTCTAAAGTTGCTTTCTCCCCATGTTTTTACAAAAGATGTTGGAAGAGCAAGGTTTTCTTTGCTTAGATAAAGCATTAATTTACCCTGATGTAATCTTTCGTGCTGGATTAGCCACAAAACCATGTTAACTTTATTCTCGTCAACTTTTTCAATTTCTATCAGTATTTCTCTCGATAATTTCGTTAATTGGTCAAAGATTACCTTTTTAGAATATTTAACTATTTCCCCTTTATTAGGAATGTCTTCTTGTGATGAAAAAGATAACTTCCCAATTCTCAGCCCTTTTAGATAGCACATTCGTGTTCTTACCAAACAAGAAAATTCCCATGCAAAACTTCTAAATCTTAGTTTAAAAGGCTTCTCATCCCAGATTTTTGTTGGAATTTTATTAGCAAAATCAATTGTTGAAGAATTTGTGTTTCTCCAAGAGTTCTTTAAATCTTGAACTATTCTTTTAACCACAGTTATATTATATTTCAAATCTGGTCTCGTCCATAGTCCAAACATACCCTTCCCAAATCCCCGTCAAATTGGTAAATTTTGTACATGAACGAGCCAAATCCTGAAACTCACGAAAACCCATCCCATGTAGGCTTGGAAGCTTTACTAATAACATTGACCTTTTCAACTGATAAGGCAATCCCTGACACAGTAAGAAGCATAGATTTAGGAGAAATCGGGCTGACTGCAGAAGAAATGCTTGATAGATCCCTGGCTGACCCCCAAGGCAGAGAAAGAATAAGAACCGTGGAGGTTGATTACGTGAGAAGACTTTCCATAGATAGTGAAGATACAATAGGAACCAGAACTCTAGCTCAACCGAGACCTTTTCGATATCAGTTGAGCTAGAG